>Ga0265295_1000507_pt1 | contig 78327 bp, 74 predicted proteins | sample Munlansysbiofilm_FD_192503 | JGI IMG/M metagenome (GOLD analysis project Ga0265295, IMG submission 192503) | Leachate microbial communities from a municipal landfill in Southern Ontario, Canada - Methane capture system biofilm | ecosystem: Engineered > Solid waste > Landfill > Unclassified ... | reverse complement strand
GTCGCAGATCCATGTTCCTCCTCAGGCCGAGAATCCCCGGCGCAGAAATTCGACGAGTTCCCCGGCCCGACGTTCCACCACGTCGCGCGGCGCGCCGAAGATCCCCAGCCCGCCGTCCAGGGGCGCAGCTGCCAGGGACTGGAGAAAGCGGTCCAGGAGCGTGTGCAGGACGTACACGGCCAGATCCGGGTCCAGGTCCGGCCGAAGTTCCCCGCGCTCGATGCCCTCCAGCACCAGGGGACGGAAGTACTTGGCCGATGCGGCGCGCACCTGGCCGAGAACCTGTTCTCGCAGGGGGAAATCTTCATTGTGGAGCATTTTCAGATAAATGCGGTGGATGCGTGGATAGGAGGCGATGAACTCCATGCCCGTCAGCAGACTTTGGCGCAGAACCTCGAAGAAGCCGCCATCCCTGGCGCGCTCACGGGCGGCCTTGAGTGGAGCCTTGAAAAGGTCCACGGCCCGGCCGAAGGTGTAGGCGAACAGCCCTTCCTTGCTGCCGAAGTACTGGAAGATCGAGCCCTTGGCGATCGACAGCCGGGTGGCCAGGCGGTTCATGCTGGCGCCTTGGAAGCCGTGGTCCGCGAATTCCTCCAGGGCCGCATCCAGGACGCGGGCGCGCTTGTCCTCGGGCAGGTTGGTGAAGGTTCCGCGGGCGTCGCTCATGGGTTTTCCTTGCCCCGGCTGAATGTTCGGAGTAGAAATGACCGGGTGGTCATTTCTCTACGGCCAACGTCCCCGGCTGTCAATGCGCCGGGCAATCCCGCGGAACGGTGAACGAAAATGAACGAGCAAGTGCTGCGCCTGAACTATTCGCCCTGCCCCAACGACACCTTCATTTTTTACGGTCTGGCTTCCGGGTTGGTTCCCCTGCCCGGGTTCCGCCTGGATATCTCCCTGGCCGACGTGGAGGTGCTCAACGTCCGTGCCGCCCGAGGCGAGGCGGACGTCTGCAAGGTCTCCTTCGCGGCCGCCGCCGGGCTTCTGGATGATTGGCTCCTGCTGCGGGCCGGAGGGGCGATGGGGCGGGGCGTGGGGCCTTTGCTGGTGGCCCGGGAGGGCGTTGAGCCGCGCGACTTGAACGGCAAGGCCGTGGCCATTCCGGGAAGCCGGACCACCGCCAACCTGCTTTTCGGTTTGTACTGCCGGGAACTCGGCCTGGAGCTGGAGCGGATGGAGATGGTCTTTGACCAGATCATGCCCGCCGTGGCCCGCGGCGAGGTGGCCGCCGGGGTGGTCATCCACGAAGGGCGTTTCACCTACGCGGAGCACGGCCTGTCGCGATTGGCCGACCTGGGGCGGTGGTGGGAGGAGCGGCGCGGTCTGCCCATTCCCCTAGGCGTCATCGCCGTGCGCCGCGCCCTGGGGCCGGGCACGGCCCGGCTGGTCCAGGACGCCATTCGTCGCAGTCTGGATCTGGCCCGGGGCGAGGCTGCCGGACTCCGGGAATATGTCCGAAGCCACGCCCAGGAGATGGACGAAGCCGTGATCCGGCGGCACATTGAAACGTTCGTCACGGACTTCAGCCGGGACATCGGCGAGGAAGGGCGCCGGGCCGCCCTGGCGCTTCTGTCCGAGGCTCGGCCAGGGGCGCTGCCCGAGCCGGTGTTCTTGGGCGACTAGGCCTTGCGGCGGTCCTGGCTCAGGAACACGCCCGCGAGGACCAGCCCGGAGGCGGCGTACTGGGCGGGCGAGAGCTGTTCGTCCAGCATGGCCCAGCCGAGGAAGAGGGTGATGACCGGGATGAGGTTGATGAAGGCCGAGGCCTGGTTGGCCGGAACCTTGCTCATGCCGTAGTTGTAGAAGCCGTAGCCGCCTATGGTCACGAACATCCCCAGATAGAGGATCGCCGCCAAGCCCAGGGGTTCAAATTCGCCGATGGGCGGAGCCCAGGGGCCCAAGGCCAGGGGCAGGTAGAAGAGCGCGCCCACGAAGGCCTGCAAGGACGTGAGCACCCAAGGCGAGTAGCGTGCGGAGAGCGACTTGAGCGTGATCATGTAGCCCGTGGCGCAAACCATGGCCAGGAATTCCATGAAGTTGCCCAGGGCCGGGTTGGGCGACGAGAGCGTGGCCTGGCCCCCGGCCGAGAGCAGGATAGCCCCGGCGATGGCCACTCCGAAGCCGGCGAGAGTACGCCGCGAGATGTGCTCCTTGAGCACGAAGCGGGCGGCGACCGCCACCAGCAGGGGCAGCATGGCCGTGATCATGCCCGCCTGGGAGGCGTCGGTGTGCTTCAGGGCCATGGCCTCGAATATGAAATAGAAGCAAGGCTCGCACACGGCCATGAACAGCAGCGGCTTCCAGTCCCCCCGGCGGTAGGAGATTCCGGCGCGCAGTCCTTTCCAGGCCAGGGCGAAGCAGAGGCTGGCCACGGCCATGCGGCCGAAGATGACCAGCATGGGGTCATAGTGGCGGAAGGCCACCTTCAGGGCCACGAAGGAACTGGCCCAGAGCGTCGAGGCGCTCACGAGGGCCAGCAGGGCGAGCAGGTCGCCCCGGGAACGGGTCACGGACAGCTCCTTGAGGCCGCTTGCGGCCGGGAATGAAGGCCTACCACCAAAGTCTGGGAAAGGAAACACGGTGGGCCAGTGAAAAGCACGGGGCGACCCGGAGGCCGCCCCGTGTACGATCCGGTCGGTCAGCTCTTCACGAGCGGCACAGGGCCACGAGATTGAAGGGCTTGTAGCCGTTGTCCGGGTTCTCCGCATAGCGGCAGCCCAGGTTGGAGTCGTCGCGCTTGTTGATGATTTCCTTGTCCGAGTTCTGGAAGTGCGGGCACTGGTTGTTGTTGCAGACCACGATCACGCCCCAGCCCGAGCCCGGAGGGGCCACCCAGGGCTCCAGGGGCTTGTGGCAGTGCGGACAGGTGCGGTCCTCCAGTTCGGTGACGATGCCGGCGTATTCGAAGATCACGGGAATGCTCCTTGTCGTTGGGGAAAACGGACTGTCTTGAAATAAGTCCCCGGCCCGCCGCGTCAAGACCGATTCAGGCCCCGGAATCCAGATCGCGCAAGGTCCGGAACAGGGCGCGGAAGGCCTTGGGTGGAGCGTTCTTCTCGCGTTCGCGCCGGGCCTCGGCCGCCATGCGCGCAAGGCGTTCCACGTCGGCCGCGGGGTAGCTCGCGAGGATTTCCTCGGCGACACCGGGCAGGGCCTCCACCAGGCCGTCGCGCCAGCGTTCCAGACGCTGGAAGGCGCGGGAGTCGGCCAGCCGGTCCTGGTCCTTGATCTCCAGGGCCCGGCGGATGGGCTCGGGGTCGGCGTCGCGCATGAGCGAGCCGATGTATTGCAACTGACGGCGGCGCGCCTCGTGGCCCTTCATCTTCCGGGCCTCGAGGACGGCCCGACGCAGGGCTTCGGGCATCTCCACGCGGGACAGGGCCTCGGGGGAAAGTTCCACCAGCCGCGCGCCCGTATCCTGCAGGGCGGTCATCTCGCGCTTTTTCTGGGAGCGGCTCTTGGGGCGATCATCTGTGCTCATGGGGGGCATCCTAGCCCAGGCCGAGGTTTTGCGCAAAGCCCGCGCGTTGACAATTCCGGGCCGGGCGACGTACTGACCAAGGCGATCCCGGAGGTTTTCATGGACGAACACGACAAGAGGATTCTCGACATCATCCAGTCCGACTTTCCCCTGGAATCCCGGCCCTACGGAGCCGTAGGCGAACGCCTGGGCCTGACCGAGGCCGAGGTGCTGGCCCGGGTGCGGGCGCTTAGGCAGAGCGGCGTGATCCGCCGCACCGGGGCCAACTTCGACTCCCGCAGGCTGGGCTGGCGCTCCACGCTTTGCGCCGCCCGGGTGCCCGAGGATCAGTTGGAATCCTTCGTGTCCGAAGTCAACCGCCACCCCGGCGTGACCCACAACTATCTGCGGGAGCATGAGTTCAACGTCTGGTTCGCCTACATCGGCCCCTCCTGGGAGAACGTGGAGTCCACCCTGGCCGGGATCACGGCCGCCACGGGCATCCCGATCCTCAACCTGCCCGCCAGCCGCCTGTTCAAGATCAAGGTGGACTTCGCCATGGGCGAGGCGTAGGGGGACGGCCGTGTCGGATGTGATTCTCTCCCCCTCGCTCTTGTCTTCGGACTTCGCGCGCCTGGGCGACGAACTGGCCGCCCTGGAGGCCGCCGGAATCCGCTGGGCCCACCTGGATGTCATGGACGGCGCCTTCGTGCCGAACATCACCTTCGGCCCGCCGGTGATCAAGGCCATGCGCAAGGGCTGCTCCCTGTTTTTCGACACCCACCTGATGATCGAGCGCCCGGAGCGCTACATCCAGGACTTCGTGGACGCCGGGGCGGACCTCATCTGCGTCCACGCCGAGGCCACCGTGCATCTGGAGCGGACTTGCGCCATGATCGCCAAGGCCGGGAAGAAGGCCGCCGTTGCCCTCAATCCCGCCACTCCGGCCGAGGCCGTGAAATATCTTCTGCCGCAGCTGGACATGGTCCTGGTCATGAGCGTGAACCCGGGCTTCGGGGGGCAGTCCTTCATTCCCTTCAGCCTGGACAAGATCCGTGAGCTGAAGCGTATGATCGCGGCCTGCGGGTCCCGCGCCCTGATCCAGGTGGACGGCGGCGTGACCCCGGAGAACTGCGCCGAGATCGTGGCCGCCGGGGCCGATGTGCTCGTCTCGGGTTCGGCCTTCTTCAACCACCCGCCTTACGGCGAACGGCACAAGACCTTTCTGGCGGCCTGCGGCCGCTGACCACGCCAAAGAAAAGGGGGCCCCGAGGCCCCCTTCGTTTTTTCACGGTTCCGCTCGTCTAGCGCAACGCGGGCAGCGCCCTCAGGTCGTTCTCCAGGTCGCCGTAGATTCCGGCCACGGCCCGGCGCAATCCCTCCACCAGGTCGCGCGGCTCGCCGCCGGTCAGCGGTTCCTCGCGGCGGTAGTCCCGGGAAAAGACCACCGGGGTGTCGGGATCGCGCTCATCCAGGAGCAGGAACTGCATCTCGACCACGGCCTTGCCCGGCTTCATCGAGTAGTCGCCGCAGAACACGGCCGCGTTGGTCTCCAGGGTCAGGTCCGGCCGCACCAGGGTGGCGGAATCCAGCACGTGGCCGAACACGCCGCTTTGAGCCAGCCATTGGCGCAGATCCTGGCCGAGCATCTGGGACGGCGAGACGAAATAGAGGTTGTAGAAGTCCGAGGAGAAATCCGTGGGGCCGGTGCGGTAGACCATCTCCCGGCCGTCGTAGCGCGGCGAGACCATGACCCGGCGCACGGCCAGCGTCGGCCCTCCGGCGCGCGGCGGTTTCGCCTCGCCGCGTTTCACCTGGAGGTCGAAATGGCGCTTTTCCACCGGCGGGTGCTTGAGCCCGCCCATGCAGCCGCCGAGGGCCGCGAGGAGGAGGGCGCAGAGGCCCAGGAGAAGGACGCGTCTGTTCATGGGTTCTCCGGGTTCACTTTGGCCGGCGGATCGCCGAAGATCATGCCCGAGGGATAGCGCTTGGCCTCGTTGGAGAGTTCCCGCAGGTTCTCCATCAGGCGCCGCGTGTCTTCGACGATGTCCTCGATATTGGTCTGCTGCCCGGCCACCAGGGCGTTCACCCGGCCCAGCAGGTCATGCAGCCTGGAGGCGGCCGCGCGCATGTCTCCGGCCGAGGCGTTGACGTTCTTGAGGGTCGTTCCCAGCCCGGCCAGGTTGGCCTTCATTTCGGGACTGGCCAGGGTCTTTTCGATCTGGCCGCTGGCGGCCTTGATGCTTTCGGAGGCCTCGCGCATGGAGGCGGCGATGACCAGCACGTCGTCCCCGGCCGAGGCCACGATGTGGTCCACGCCCTTGGCCGCGTTGGCCGCGCTGGTGATCAGCGTGTCGAACTCGCGGCGGTTGAGCAGGTCGTTGACCCGGTCGATGGCCTTGCCCAGGTCCTCCAGGTTGGAGGCCAGGAGTTTTCCCACGCCCTGCTTGTCGCCGCCCTTCATGAACTGCGAGAGGCTGGCCGTGATGGTCTTCACGTCCGAGATGATGGCCTCCAGGTCCTGCTTGTTCAACGCGCCCAATGTGTCGCTGATGCGCGAGACGGCCTCCTCCACCTTGGAGAGGGTGCTCGGCGCGGAGGGGACATAGAGGTACTGCGGCTCCCAGTTGATTTCCAGGGGCGGGTTGGCTGCCGGGTCCAGGTAATCGATGCCCAGGTAGAGCTGGCCCGTGAGGCCCTGGGAGACCGGACGCATGCGCATGCCCCGCTCGATCTCGGACTTGATGCCGTGGGCCAGTTCCTCGTCGGGTATATTGTGGAAATAGCGGGCCTCGACCTCGCATTCCACGAGAACGTAACGGTACTTGCCGCTGAAGAAGCCGGAGTACTTGTCGGCCACGAAGCCGATGGCGCTCACCCGGCCCACCTGCACGCCCCGGTACTTGACCGGAGAACCGACTTCCAGGCCGTTGACCGACTCGTTGATGTAGGTTTCCAGGTGATAGATCTTCTTGAAGAACCGCCCCGCGCCCAGGACCACCACCATGAGCACGAACAGGGCGCTGCCCGTGATGAGGAAGAGTCCGAGCTTGAAGGTGTTGGGCCGTGTGCTCATGAAGCCTCCGCGCCGGCCGTCTCGCGGTGGAAGAAGCGGCGCACCAGGGGGTTGTCCGAGGAATCCCGGAGATCGGCCGGGTTGCCCTGGGCCACGATGCCCTGGGCCGTCTTGTCCAGCATGATGGCCGTGTCCGCGATGGCGAAGATGCTCGGCAGTTCGTGGGAGACGACCACGAAGGTCATGCCCAGGGAACGTGAGAGGCTCTGGATCAGTTCGTCGAGCCCGGCGGAGGTGATGGGGTCGAGTCCGGCCGAGGGCTCGTCCAGGAAGAGCACCTCGGGATCCAAAGCCATGGCCCGGGCGATGGCCGCGCGTTTCTGCATGCCGCCGGACAGTTCCGAGGGCAGGTGGTCGCGGAACTCCTCCAGGCCCACCAGGGAGAGTTTCATGCGGGCCACGAAGTCCCGCGCCGAGGGAGGCAGGTCCGTGAACTCCTCCAGGGGCAGACGCACGTTCTCCAGCAGGGTCATGGAGCCGAACAGGGCTCCGCCCTGATACATGACCCCGATCCGCCGCAGGATGGCCTCGCGGTCCGCGCCGCCTTCGATATCCATGCGCAGGGGCCGTTCCGACTCCGGAAAGTGGTAGGTCACGGTCCCGGCCGCCGGGCGGTAGAGCCCGATGAGGTGCTTGAGCACGGTGCTTTTGCCGCAGCCCGATCCGCCCAGGATGACGAAGATCTCGCCCCGGCGCACGTCGAAGGAGACGTCGCGGACGATGACCCGTTCGCCGTAGGCGCAGGTCATGTCGCGTACGCTGATGACGATGTCCAGGGGATCGGCGGCCACGGCGTCCCTCAGATGCCCAGGTAGTAGAAGGCCACGGCGAAGATGCCGTCGGCCACGGCGATGAGGATGATGCCGGAAACCACCGCGCTGGTGGTCGACTGGCCCACGGCTCCGGCTCCCGCGCCGGTGGTCAGGCCGCGCTGGCAGCCCACTCCGGCCACCAGCAGGCTGAAGATCAGGCCCTTGAACAGCCCGCCGAGGAAATCGATCATGCCCAGGTTGGCGAAGACCCGCGAGGTGTAGGTGGCCAGGGGAAATTCCAGGGAGAGCATGACCACGGCCCCGCCCACGAGGCTGGCGAAATTGAAGAAAAGGATCATCAGCGGCATCATGGCCACGGCCGCCAGAACTTTGGGCGCCACCAGGAAGCGCACGGGGTCCAGGCCCATGGTCACCAGGGCGTTGACCTCCTCGTTGACCTTCATGGTCCCGATCTCGGCGGCGAAGGACGAGCCCGAGCGTCCGGCCAGGAGGATGGCCGTGACCAGCCCGCCCAGCTCCCGAAACATGACCAGCCCGAGCATGTTGGGCACGAAGATCTGGGCTCCGAAACGCTCCAGGCTCATGGCCGACTGGAAGGCCATGATCAGGCCCATGAGGAAACCGATGAGCAGGATGATGGGCAGGCTTTCGGCCCCGGCCCGCTCGCAGGTGAGCAGCATGTCCTGCCAGCGTACGCGGCGGGGGTGGCGCAGGGCGTAGCCCAGGGCCAGGGTGCATTCGCCCACGAAGGCGACCATCTGCCGAAGATCGTCGAAGAAGCGCATCCCGGCCAGTCCGGCCCGGTCCACCAGTCCCGGCCTGGGGCGGGCCGGGCCCTCGTCCCGGCGCAAGCGGTCGGTGTCGAAGAGGTCCAGGAGCCGTTCGTAGCGCTCGGGCAGGCCGCGCAGCTCCAGGCCGCCGCCCTGGGCCTCCTTGTCCAGACGCAGGCGCAACAGCAGGGCGATGCCCGCGCCGTCCAGGGCCTTCACTCCGGAAAGGTCGGCCAGCACGTGCCGCACGCCGGCCTGTCCCGCACGGGCGAGGATCTCGTTCCAGAGGCGGCCGAGGGCCTGGGCGTCCAGCCTGCCCGCGAACGACAGGGTCAGGCCGTCCGGGGCCTGGGGGGCGTAGTCGATGCGCAAGGCGGCTGGTTGGTTCATGTGGGTCCATTCCTGGCGTGGATTGTCGCACGCCAACTTCTATTATTATTGCATTCAAGGAGAAAAGGCAAAACCGGAAGCCTCTTGACAAAAATGGGCGAACAGAACGATATTCTCAAAACAGAAGGAACAAAGAATGATCGACGGAATCGACAGGAATATTCTGATGATTCTTCAGGGAGACGGCCGTGTGTCCAACGCGGAGATCGCCCGGCGCGTGGGCATGGCACCCTCGGCCGTGCTCGAGCGCATCCGCAAGCTGGAGCGCAAGGGCGTGATTCAGGGCTACGAGGCCCTGCTCGATCCGAAGTCCCTTGGGCAGCGGCTCACGGCCTTCACCACGGTGCATGTCAGCGAGGCCGTTGGCTCCACCGAGGCTGGCGCCCAACTGGCCCAGGTGTCGGGCGTCCTCGAAGTCCACTACACCGCGGGCCAGGACTCGTACCTGGTCAAGGTCCGGGCCGAGGACACCGAGGCCCTGCAGCACATCCTCCAGCAGTTCGGGGCCATCCCCGGGGTGCGCGACACCCGCACCACCATCGTTCTGGCCACGCTCAAGGAATCCCGGCAACTGCCGCTGCAAGGCGGCGAGGCAAGCAAGGAGTAACGGCATGACTCTCGACAGGCAGGTTCTGGAGCCCCGCATCGTGAGCCGGGGCAAGGAATTCTTCACGAGCATCGCGGGCGAGGCTCCGTCCATCTTCAACAAGGGCTGGTGGACCGGCAAGGTCATGGACTGGGCCATGAAGAACGAGGCCTTCAAGGTCCAGATGTTCCGCTTCGTGGACGTGCTGCCCTATCTCACCACCTCGGACTCGCTCTCCCGGCACATCGAGGAGTACTTCACCGGCGAGAACGCGGGCGAGATCCCGGACGTGCTCAAGTGGGGCGCGTCCAAGACCGGTTTCGCCGGTGGGCTGGTGGCCAAGGTCCTGCACAAGACCATCCGTTCGAACATCGAGGGCATGGCCCGCCAGTTCATCATCGGCGAAAAGGCCTCCGAGGCCGTGAAAGGCATCAAGAAGCTCCGCAAGGACGGCTTCGCCTTCGTCATCGACCTCCTGGGGGAGGCCACCATGAACGAGGCGGAAGCCGACGCCTACCAGGCGGGCTACATGGAGGTGCTTCGGGCCATCAAGGAGGAGCAGCGCAAGTGGGACGCCCTGGACGCCTCGGGCGACCTGGACTGGGGCCACGCGCCCAGGGTCAACGTGGCCATCAAACCCACCTGCTTCTACTCCCAGTCCAAGCCCGCCGACATACCCGGATCGGTTGAGGCCATCGCCCGGCGCGTGGAGCCGATCTACCGCCTGGTCAAGGAGATGGGTGGGTTCCTGTGCATCGACATGGAGCAGCTCAAGTACAAGGAGATGACCATCGAGCTGTACAAGCGCCTGCGTTCGGCCCCCGAGCATCGCGACTACCCGAACCTGGGCATTGTCTTCCAGTGCTACCTGAAGAGCACCGACAAGGACGTGGCCGACCTCATCTCCTGGGCCCGGGTCGAAAAGCTGCCCATCTCCATACGCTTGGTCAAGGGCGCCTACTGGGACTACGAAACCGTGGTGGCCATGCAGAACGGCTGGGAAGTGCCGGTTTACACCGTCAAGGCCGACACCGACGCGGCCTATGAGCGCGTCGCCCGCTTCATCCTGGAAAACCACGACATCTGCCACTACGCCTGCGCCTCGCACAACATCCGCACCATCTCCGCCGTCATGGAAATGGCCAAGGCCCTGAACGTGCCCGAGGAGCGCTACGAGTTCCAGGTGCTCTACGGAATGGCCGAGCCCGTGCGCAAGGGCCTGCGCAACGTGGCCCGCCGCGTTCGCCTCTATTGCCCCTACGGCGACCTCATCCCCGGCATGGCCTATCTCGTGCGCCGCCTGCTGGAGAACACGGCCAACGAGTCCTTCCTGCGCCAGAGCTTCGCCGAGGCCGCCGACGTGGAGCGGCTCATGGAGAACCCGGAAGCCACCGCCGACCGCGAGCGCGCCGCCTTGGCCCTGAAGTCTCGGCCCCCGCGCCCGGGCATACCGGGGCTCAAGGGCGAAATCCCCCCGTTCGCCAACTTCGAGAGCGCGGACTTCACCCTGCCGTCCATGCGCCAGGGCTTCGTCACCGCCCTGGCCGAGGTGCGCAAGGGCTTCGGCCGTACCTATCCCCTGTTCATCGGCGGCAAGGAGGTGACCACCTCCGACACCCTGGATTCCTACAACCCGGCCAAGCCCTCGGAGGTCGTGGCCACGGTCTGCCAGGCGGGCAAGCCCGAGATCGACCAGGCCCTGGCCGCCGCCAAGGCCGCCTATCTCACGTGGCGCGATGTGGAGCCGAAAAAGCGCGCCCAGGTGCTCCTGGACGCCGCCGCCGCGGCCCGCCGTCGCGCCTTCGAGCTCTCCGCGCTCCAGGTCCTGGAGGTCGGCAAGCAGTGGGATCAGGCCTGGGCCGACGTCGGGGAGGCCATCGACTTCCTCGAATACTACGCCCGCGAGGCCATCCGCCTGGGTGAGCCCCGGCGCATGGGCCGCGCCCCCGGCGAGTTGAACCACTACTTCTACCAGGGCAAGGGCGTGGCCGCCGTCATCGCCCCCTGGAACTTCCCGTTGGCCATCAGCATCGGCATGGTCGCGGCGGCCATCGTCTCCGGCTGCCCCGTGGTCTACAAGCCCTCGGGCCTGTCCTCGGCCATCGGCTGGAACCTCGTGGAGCTCTTCAGGGAGGCCGGACTGCCCGACGGCGTGTTCAACTACACCCCGGGCCGGGGCTCGGTCATCGGCGACTATATTGTGGAGCACCCCGACGTGGCCGTCATCGCCTTCACCGGCTCCATGGAAGTGGGGCTGCGCATCCAGGAGAAGGCCGCCAAGGTCCAGTCCGGGCAGGCCCAGTGCAAGAAGGTCATCGCCGAGATGGGCGGCAAGAACGCCATCATCATCGACGACGACGCGGACCTGGACGAGGCCGTGTCCGGCGTCATCTACTCGGCCTTCGGCTTCCAGGGCCAGAAGTGCTCGGCCTGCTCCCGGGTCATCGTCCTGGACGCCATCTACGAGCGCTTCGTGAACCGCCTCAAGGACGCCGCCAACTCCCTGAAGATCGGCCCGTCCGAAGACCCGGCCAACTCCATGGGTCCGGTGGTGGACCGCGCGGCCCGCGAAAACGTCATGAAGTACATCGCCATCGCCGAGTCCGAGGGCAAGGTGCTCGTCAAGCGCACCGACGCTCCCGCCGGAGACTGCTACGCCCCCCTGACCATCGTGGAAGGCGTCCGGCCCGAGCACCGCATCGCCCAGGAAGAGGTCTTCGGGCCCGTGCTGGCCGTCATGCGCGCCAAGGACTTCGACGAGGCCCTGGCCATGGCCAACTCCACCCGCTTTGCCCTCACCGGAGCGGTCTACACCCGCAGCCCCGCCCATCTGGACCGCGCCCGCAAGGAGTTCCGCGTGGGCAACCTCTACCTCAACCGGGGCTCCACCGGCGCCATGGTCGAACGCCAGTCCTTCGGCGGCTTCATGATGTCCGGCGTGGGCTCCAAGTCCGGCGGCCCCGACTACCTGCTCCAGTTCATGGACCCCCGCGTGGTCACCGAAAACACCATGCGCCGCGGCTTCGCCCCCATCGAGGCCGACGACGACTGGGTCATCTAGGAATGCAAAGGCGTCCGGGGGACACCTTTTGAAAAGGGTTCTCCCCCGGGCCCCCTTCCCAAACTTTCTCATAACCGAAGGTCCCGGAACGGCATTGCCGTTCCGGGACCTTCGGTTTGATGAAAAGTTTTGGGGGTGGGGTTCGGGGAGGGACCTTTTTTAAAAGGTCCCTCCCCGATGGCGTCATTTCTGCTGAAGTTTGATCGGCGTGTGGGAGCAGAGGGGTTCGGCTTCGAGGTAGTCGCCGCGCATGGTCTGGGCCCGGGCGCGGCAGCCGCCGCAGACCTTTTCGTACTCGCAGACCCCGCACTTGCCCACGTAGACCTTGGGGTTGCGCAGGTTGAGGAACTGGGGGGAGGTGCGCCAGATTTCCGGGAAGGGGGTTTGGCGCACGTCGCCGCAGACGAGGTCGAGGTAGCCGCAGGGCTGGACGATGCCGGAGTGGGAGATGAAGCAGAAGCCCACGCCGCCGAGGCAGCCCCGGCTCACGGCGTCCAGGCCGAAGGTCTCGAAGTTCACCGGCACGCCCTCGGCCTTGGCCCGCTGGCGCAGGATGCGGTGGTAGTGGGGCGCGCAGGTGGCCTTGAGCTGCATGCTCGTGGTCTTGCGGAAGTCGTAGAACCAGTTGAGGACTTCCTCGTACTCCTCGGCGGAGATGATCTGGGCCCCCAGCTCGGCGGCGCGGCCCGTGGGCACGAGCAGGAAGATGTGCCAGGCCGACGCGCCCAGCTTCTCGGCCAGGTGGAAGATGTCCTTGAACTGATGGAGGTTGTCCTTGGTCACCGTGGTGTTGATCTGGAACTCCAGGCCCGCGGACTTGAGATGCTCGATGCCGCGCATGGAGGCCTCGAAGGCTCCGGCCACGCCCCGGAAGGCGTCGTGACCGGCGGCGTCGGGCGCGTCGATGGAGATGGAGCAGCGCTCGATGCCCGCCGCCTTGATCCGGGCCGCGTTCTCGGCCGTGAGCAGGGTGCCGTTGGGGGCCAGGACGCAGCGCAGCCCCTTGGACTTGGCGTAGGGGATGAGCTCGAAGAGGTCGTGGCGCATGAGCGGCTCGCCGCCCGTGAAGATGATGATCGGGCTGCCCGCCTCGGGGAAGGTGTCGATGAGGGCCTTGGCCTCGGCCGTGGACAGCTCGCCCTCGTAGGGTTCGGGGTGGGCCTCGGCGCGGCAGTGCTTGCAGGCCAGGTTGCAGGAGCGGGTCACTTCCCAGGCGATGAGGCGCAGTTGTGGAACTCCGCCCTTGGCCGCGCCGTGCGGTTGGCCGCCGGGGTGGCCGGAATGCTCGAAGGGAACGCCCTTGGCGGCGTGGTCGTGCATCTTATTTGTCCAGCCAGCCGAGGGCGTCCTCGGCGTGATAGGTGAGGATGAGGTCGGCCCCGGCGCGCTTGAAGGCGGTCAGGGTCTCCAGGACGATGCGCTTCTCGTCGATCCAGCCGTTGGCCGCGGCGGCCTTGACCATGCTGTACTCGCCGCTGACGTTGTACACGGCCACGGGCAGGTCGAAGGAGTCGCTCAGGTCGCGGAGGATGTCCAGGTAGGGCAGGCCGGGCTTGACCATGAGGATGTCCGCGCCCTCGGCCGCGTCGGCCTCGGCCTCGCGCAGGGCCTCGCGGCGGTTGGCCGGGTCCATCTGGTGGGTCTTGCGGTCGCCGAAGGCCGGGGCGCTCTCGGCCGCGTCGCGGAACGGGCCGTAGAAGGCCGAGGCGTACTTCACGGCGTAGGACATGATCGGGATGTCGGTGAAGCCGTTTTCGTCCAGGGTGTCGCGGATGGCCGCCACCCGGCCGTCCATCATGTCCGAGGGGGCCACGATGTCGGCCCCGGCCCGGGCGTGGGACAGGGCGGCCTTGGCCAGCAGCTCCACGGTGGGATCGTTGAGGATCTCCTCGCCGCGCAGCAGGCCGCAGTGGCCGTGGGAGGTGTACTCGCAGAGGCAGACGTCGGTGACGACCACCAGCTCGGGGAAGCGGTCCTTGAGACGGCGCACGGCCTCCTGGACCACGCCCTCGTCGGCGTAGGCCTGGGAGGCCTTTTCGTCCTTCACCTTGGGGATGCCGAAGAGCAGGACGCTCATGAGCCCCTGGTCCACGGCCTTGGCCACGGTCTCCTCCAGGGCCTTGGGGCCGAGCTGGAACTGGCCGGGCATGGAGGCGATGGGCTTCTTGAACGAGGCGTCGTCGGTCTCCACCACGAAGTAGGGCATGATGAGGTCCTGGGGCCGGACCTCGTTTTCGCGGATCAGGGCGCGCAGGGCCGGAGTGCGGCGCAGTCTGCGGCCCCGGAAGAATTCGTTCATGCTGTTCCTCCCGGCGCGATCAGTCGCGCACGCCCACGGGTTCGCCCGTGATTTCCTCGTCCGTCAGGTAGCAGGCCGGGTCCTGGGCCCAGAAGTCGCCGTACCAGGCCTCGGCCCGGGCGCGGAAGTTGCCGCCGCAGATGTTCAGGAAGCGGCACTTGGCGCAGCGGCCGCCCACATGCGGGCGCTTGTCCTTCATCTTGTGCAGCAGCTCAATGCTCGGGTCGTCCCAGATCTGGGAGAAGGGACGTTCGAGCACGTTGCCGAAGGTGTGGTGGCGCATGAACTGGTCGGCGTGGACCTGACCGTCCCAGGAGATGCAGCCGATGCCCCGGCCGGAGGAGTTGCCCTCGTTCCAGGACAGCAGCTGGAGCACGTCGGCGGCCCGCTTCGGGTCCTCGCGCAGCATCCGGTAGTAGAGGTAGGGGCCGTCGGCGTGGTTGTCCACGGTGAGGACTTCCTTCTCCAGGCCCTTGTCGAAGAGGGCGCGGGTGCGGTCCATGATGAGGTCCACCACGGCCCGGGTCTCGGCGTGGTTCAGGTCCTCGTTGATGAGTTCCGAGCCCCGGCCGGAGTAGACCAGGTGGTAGAAGCAGATGCGCGGGACGTCGAGCTTCTCGATGAGGTCGAAGAGATGGGGGATCTCCCCGGCGTTGCGCTTGTTGATGGTGAAACGCAGGCCCACCTTCAGGCCTTCGGCCTGGCAGTTGGCCACGCCCTCCAGGGCCTTCTTGTAGCAGCCGGTCACCTTGCGGAAGGCGTCGTGCACGGGCTCGGAGCCATCCAGGGAGATGCCGACGTAGGAGAGGCCGACTTCCTTGAGCTCCTTGGCCTTGCGCTTGGTGATCAGGGTGCCGTTGGTGCTGATGACCGCGCGCATGCCTTTGGAGGTGGCGTACTTGGCCAGCTCCACCAGATCCTCGCGGACCAGGGGTTCGCCGCCGGAGAAGAGCATGACCGGCGCGCCGTAGGCGGCCAGATCGTCGATCATGACCTTGGCCTGCTCGGTGCTGATGGGGTCCGTGCCCTTGGGGTCCACGGCATGGGCGTAGCAATGCACGCACTTGAGATTGCAGCGCTGGGTCATGTTCCAGACCACCACGGGCTTCTTGTCCGCGGAGAACTGGAGGAGGTGCGAGGGGAGCTTGCCGGACTGGCGGCCGTAGCGCAGGGCGTCCGAGGCTTCCACGGCGCCGCAATAGAGTTTGGAGATTCCGATCATGTGGTGTTCGTCCTTGGATGGCGTTGGGAAAACGCCCTTTGAGGTAGCACAAAAGCCCCCCGTCGCAAAGCCGAAAAAAAGGGGCCCGAGGGGCCCCCTGATGTAAGAATCTCCCTTCGCCAGTCAAGTCTCAGGAGGCCAGACGCACCTCCACCCGGCGGTTGCGCTGCTTGCCCTCGGCGGTGGTGTTGGGCGCGATGGGCCGGGTCTTACCGTAGCTTTCGGTGACGAGCAGGTTGCCGGGGATCTGAAATTTTCTGGCCAGATAGGTCTTGACCGCCTCGGCTCGGGCCTTGCCGAGCTGCATGTTGTAGGCCTCGCCCGCGTCCGAGTCCGTGTGCCCGGCGATGACGAACCTGCGGCCCTTGAGCGGCTCGGCGCTGAGCGCCTTGCCCAGTTCGTCCAGCAGCGGGTAGGACTCGGGCCTGATCACGGCCTTGTCCGTGTCGAAGTGGATCATGAGGTTCACGCCGGGGCCGGGGGAATTGCCCTGGCCCGCGATGTGTTTGCTCATGGCCGCGGCCGAGTTGGGTTCGGCGGCCAGTTCCCGTTCCTTGTCCTGGGCCGAGGCCGGGACGGCGGCCGGAGGAGTCTGCCGCTCGGTGAGTCCGCGCGCGATGTCCGCGCTCGTCTCGGCGAATACCGCGTCCGGCGGGGGCAGCCAGGAGGCCAGGGGTACGGTCATGTCCTGGGCGATGGCCGCGATCATGGCCTGCATGGGGGAGGGAGGCAGTCGGGTGCGCGCGGACCAGAGTATCCAGTCCTCCACGAGATGGGACTCGATGCGCGCGGCCTGCTCCATGGAGAAGAGGGCCTGACCCGTGCGGGTGTCGTAGATGTTCACCCGCAGGGAGATGCCCGAGTCGTCCAGGCTGCCGCCATCATAGTAGTAGCTGACCACGCCGGTGACGACCACGTCCGCGCCCCGGATGCGGCCCTGCGCCACCGCCTTTTCCGCGTTCCGGTAGATGAGATCCTCGTCGTAGACGAGCACCGGGAAGAGCTGCCGGGCGTTCCAGGTCTGGACCATGACCCGGCCCAGGGAGCGGCCGATGGTCCGCTGGTCGATGGTCTGCTGGGAAACCCAGAGGGGATAGACCAGGGCCTTGATGGGCGCATAGGTGCGTTCCTTCGGCTGCACGGAGACGAGCAGCGGGGTGCGTTGCACCGGGGCGTCCCGGTAGATCCGGGTCTGGTCGGTCACGGCCAGGTCCACGTGGCCGCAAGCGGCCAGGAGCAGGAGCAGGGGCAGGGCCAAGGCGATGTGTTTCATGGCGTACGCATGGGTTGGGGTTTCCGACGGCCGCCGTCAAGTCGCTGACGGACGGTCCTCCTCGAAACCTAAAGAAAGCAAGAAGCGTACCGGAGTTACTGCAAGAGGCGGGTGGGAGTGGGGGCTGCCTGCATGGTCTCCAGGAGCTGTTCCCTGGACTGGAGCAGGCCCTGGCGCAGGAGGATGCGCTTGCCTGCGGGCAGGCGATGGAATTCGGGGCGGCCGGCATGGCCGGCCAGCCGGTCCATTTCGGTCTGGATGGCCTGGATGCGCGACTGAACGGCCTCCTCGCGGGGACAGACCTGGGCCGCCAGCGCGGCCATTTCCCGGATTTCACGGGTCAGGTCGAGAATCTTGCGCGGGTGGGCCTCCCTCGCGAGTCTGCGCCAAGTCCGCCAGTCGCGCCAGCGCTTGCGCAGCCATCCGAGGGGGGAGGTCCGGCCGTTCATTTTCCCGCCGGTGGAATGGTCGCGGCCGCGTAGTACATGAGGCCCAGGATGCCGCCCACGATGACCAGGAGCAGGGCGAAGGCCCCGAGTACGCGCCCGAGGCTGGCGCCGTGCATGTGCCGCGCGCCGACGACCGTGATCCCCAGCCCCCAGAGATAGGCCAGGATCGGGCCGGCGACGGGAACGAAGGAGAGGACCAGGGGGGCGTTGGAGTAGGCCATGACCCGGAAGGTTCCCTCGAAGCCTTTGTTCGCGGAGCGGAAGAGGATGAGGCAGAAGTGGAAGACCGCCGTCTCCAGGAAGAGGAACACGGAGAGGAAGAGCGGGGCCAGGACCAGGGCCATGACCAGGCCGAAGCCCATGGTGCCGGGCGCGACCTCGGGTTTTTCGCCCAGGAGCCCGGTCATGCTCCAGAGAAGCTGGAAGAATATCTGGAACTGGCCCAGCAGGACGGCGAAGGTCAGGGGTTTGCCCAGCCCGCGCTGGGGCATGGCCTGGAAGAAGAGCTGGGGTGAGAACATGGCCCGGCGGATGGTCTGGGTGATGCCCGGGAAGAAGCCGAACTGGTCCAGGCGTTCGAAGGGCACGTCCACTTCAGGGCGTTCCGGGTCGGCGGCGAAGGGGTCGTCGGGTGTCTGCCCGGGTTGGGGTTCCGCTTGCTCCGGCTGGATCGATCCCAGGCGCTCCCAGATGTCATCCTCGGCTGGCGCCGCGGGCGGAGGAGTTTCAGGCGCTTCGGCGGTCGGAACGTCCTCGGCAGGGGCTGCGGGAGCCGTCTCGGCCTCCTCGGGCGGCAGGTCGCGGAAGCGGAACTTGTGCTTGCACTTGGGACAGGTGGCCACTTGGGCGCGGGCCGGTATCTTGTCTTCGGGGAGTTCCCGGCTGAATTGGCATTGGGGACAGGTGACGAGCATGCGGGTCCTCGTATGAAGTTCTTGGGCGCTCAAGCCCTCCGGGGTCAATAACCTAGCCCCTTTCACAGGGGGAATCAAGGCGGCGGCGTCCGGCTTCGCTGGATTATAGAAAGCCAGCAAGCAGCGCGCGCGTGTGCTCCGACTTCAGGGGCGGTTCCAGCAAATGGCGCGGCAGGTGGGGGTAGTCCCGACTCAGGGTATGTCCTCGGCCGCTTCCGGCAACCAGGAAGGAGGCCAGTTTGCGGCGGATGGCTTCGGGCCGCTTGAGCAGATGGGTATGATGCAGGATAGGCAGGTCCAGGGCCACGGCCTCGGGGCCGTCCAGCCCGGTGAGCCGTTCATGCACCGGTTTGACGAAGGAGAGCCCCGGGTTGCGGCGGAACAGGCGCAGTTGCAGGTCGGGCCAGAGCCCCAGGCCCATGCGGCAGTGGTCCTGGTCCGGGTAGAAGGTCAGGCGCGGGAAGTGCCACCCGGCGACTTGGCCCTGGGCGGTCAGTCCCGCGATGCGGGGCCAGTCTCCTGGGCGCAGGGTTTCGTCCGCGTCCAGATAGAGAATCCAGGGGCTGCGGCAGAGGCCCAGCATGGCTTGGCGCTGGGCCGAAAAGTCGTGTTCGAGGAGGCGCGCGGCCTGGCGTAGGGGGACGGAGCAGGGAGGAATCTTGGAGGGCGGAGAGGGCGCGTCCCAAAGGACGCAGAGTTCGGCCAGCCAGGAAGGAAACTGGGCGAAGAAGCCCGGCAGATCCGGCTCGTCCGGCCGCAGGATGGCGGCGGCCGAGATGGCCGGAGCCTGTCCCGGGGCCGGGGGCGGCACGTCCAGGGGGCGGGAGGCGCTCAGGGTGCGTTGCAGGGCCGCCAGTCCGGCGCGTTCGGCGTCCGTGGCCTCGGGGTTGAGCGCGAGCACGGCGGCGGCCGGAGTGATCCCCGCCATGTCCATGAGGAAGAGCAGGGCCCAGGGCGAGGTGTCGGCCAGCAGGGCCAGGCGTGGATCGCGGCCAAGGCTGGGGAGCCCGCCCGCTTGGAGCGCGGCCCGGGCCGAGGCGGGGTCCAGGGTGCAGACGAGGAGTTCCACGGTCCCGGGCAGGGCTTCGGAAAGGGCCGAGGCCAGGGCCCCCGAGCCCAGGCCCAAGAGAACGAACGATTGCCGGCCGCTCTTCTCGGCCAGTCGCAGGCAGCGGGCCAGGGCCTTGTCCAGGGCTCCGGCGTCCGGCCGAGCGGGGGGAGCGGTTTCGGCGGCTCCGCTCCAGGCGAAGGAAAGGACTTCGGCGCCATAGGCTCGGAGCAGTTCCCGGTTCATCGGTTCAGCACCTTGGCGGCCAGGATTTCACGATAGATGTCGCCCAGGCGGGCGGCCAGGTCCTGGGCGCGGAACAGCCGCGCCGCCTTTGCCCGTCCGGCCTCGCCCATGTTTCGGGCCTCCTCGGGGTGGGTCAGCAGGAAGATCACGGCCTGGGCGTATTCCCGCGTATCTCGCGCCACCAATCCGGTGACGCCGTGCTCCACCAGTTCGAGTTGGGCGTTGTCGCGCGGCTCGGGGCAGGGGTGCGTGACCACCGGCAGCCCGGCGGCCATGGCCTCGGCGATGGCCAGGCCGAAGGACTCGCCCGTGTCGTTGGCGTGGGCCAGGAGGGAAATCGAGTTGAAGAATCCGGCCAGCTCCTCGTCCGAGGTCAGCGGCGGCAGGAACTCCGCGTTGGCCTCCAGGCCGTGGGTCCGCACATACTCCTCGGCCTCCGGGAGGCCGCCGACGATCCGATAGCGCAACCCGGGCAGGGCCTCGGCGGCAAGAGGCAGGAAATCCAGGGCCAGACGTGACCACTTGCCCGGGTCGGGGCGCGAGAGTCGACCGGCTGCCGGAGCCGAGAGGTCGCGCGGCGGGCAGGCCCGGGCGAAGAAATCCGTGGCCACGGGATTGTACAGTACGCCGTAGCGCGGCGGTTCGGCCGGAATGCCGGTGTGGGCCGCGAAGCGTTCGGCGCAGAAGCGCGAAACGAAAAGGGTGCGGTCCAGCACCTTGGCCGAAGGGCTCGGGTCGTGGCGACCGAAAACGTTGGTCTCCACGACCACGGGCACGCGGGCTGCGGCCAGTGGGCGCAGGAGCCCGGGCTCGGGCCAGCCCGCGCGGTGCAGATGGACCACGTCCGGTTTCCAGGCGCAGAGGGTCTTGAAGAGGTCCGCGCCGATATGGGTGGGGATTCCCGCTGCCCGGAGCAGGGGGCCACGCGGCCCGTCCAGCGGACTGTGGACCGCCACCTGAAAACCGCAGCGGTCCAGGTGCGTGGCGAAGAGTTGCATGACCTTTTCCGTGCCGCCGAGTCCCAAGGACTTGGCCACATGGAGTACGCGGATGGGGGCGGCCATGGCCTGTGGTGACACGGACGGCCCGGGAAGTAAACCGGATCAGCCCCTGTTGGAGGCGTAGGCGTTGATGGCCCTCAGCCGGTTCACGCCGGGCTGCTGGGTCGGGGAAGCGGCCGGCGACGCCGGAACGGGGGAAGCCTGCCTGGCGGGTTTGAGCGCCGTCGCGGCATTGTCGTTTTGGGGCAGGATTCCAGCCAAGGGCTGGGCCGGGGAGCCCATGAGGTCCAGGTTGTTGACCTGGGGCATCGGGTGAGCGGGTTTCGGCGTGGCGATGGACTCGTCGGCCAGGGGTGAGGCGCCGTGCAGGGCCGATGGCGGTCGCCCTTCGTAGCCTGGGATGATCTGGGCGAAGGCGGAGCGGATGCCGGAGAGGATGCCGACGACCTCGTCGATCAAGGCCGCATCCATCTTCAGGTTGGCCTTGAGCAGACGAGTGCTGCAGAAGAAATACAGGTTGTTCAGGTTCTTGGCGACGTCGCCGCCCTTCTCCTTGTTCAGGCTTTCGGCGAGTTCGCTGATGATGTCCAGGGCCCGCGAAATGAGGATGCCCTTCTCCGCGTAGTTTCGCTCGGCGATCTTGACCTTGGCCTGTTTCAGGAATTTGATGGCCGCGTCGTAGAGCATGAGCAGCAGGTCGCCCTGGGTGGTGGTGGTCACCTGGGTGGCGAGATAGGCCTTGGCTCCATTCTTCATGAACGATTGTCCTCCACGGGCAGATGGGACGGGCTACGAGCTGCTGCTGCTGGACAACTGCTTGATCGAGCTGGTCAACTGGCTGTTGAGCTTGTCGTAATAACCGAGCAGGGAGTCCAGCCGGGCGTACTTGTTCTTGAGCGTGGTCTTGTATCTTTCCAAGCGGGTCGTCTCGTAGTCGATCTTGCTGTCGATGGACTTGATGATGTCCTTGTAGTTGTTCTGCAGGATCGCCAGGGGGCCGTCGCTTTTGTCGGTCAGATCCTTGAGTTCGTCGGCGAGTTCTCCGGTCTTGCCGCGCTTGACCGTGACCATGCCGTCATAGGTGGAACCGGCGGTTCGCGAATCCAGCCGGATGGCCAGACCGGCCTCCGGGGTCGCCGCCGCGCCGGTGATTTCCCAGGCGCCGGAAATTTTGGCCGCATGGCCGTTGATGGTGGCGCTCTCAATGCCCGAGCCGTCGGCCTTGACCTTGACCTTGAGCTGGTATTCCCCGGGTTGGGTGGTGCCCTTGACCAGCGACAGGTACGAGAAGGCCGAGGATTTGCTTTCGCCCAGATCGTCCGCCGAGAAGAGCTTGGCCACTGCGGTCGGGTTGTTGGTCAGGGCTTCGTCCAGCTTTTCTTCGTCCAGCACGAGCATCCCCAAGGTGGCCGATCCGGTCTGGGCGTCGGTGCTGATGCCGATCTGTCCCAGGGAGACGTAGGTGTCTTCCGTCAGCCCCAGGGTGTTGTAGGAAATGAAGCCGACGCCCTTGTCGGCGACGATATTCTTCAGATTCTGGGAGACGATGTCAACGCCGTAGTTGCCGGTGAGCAACGAACCGGCCTTGTTCAGGTCGTCGTACTTGGTCAGTTCCTGGATCTTGGCGCGAACCGTGTTCATCTGGGTCACGAAGGTGCGGACGTTCTCCTTGACCGCCTCCAGGTCCGTGCCCACGGTCAGCGTGACGGTGGAACCGGGCGCGGAGTCCTTGAGGTTCAAGGTCAGACCCGTGATGACGTTGCTCACGCTGTTGGCGGCGTTGCTGATCCAGCCGCTTGTGGGCCAGCCATCCACACGGATCTGGGAGTTCTGGTTGTTCTGGGTGGTGGTCCAGTCGGCGGCCTTGAAGCCTGTCAGCGTGGTGCCCGCGCCGATGGTCAAGGATGCGCCCACGCCCAGATCCATGCCCCGGAATTGGACATAGTAGTTTGAGCCGTCGAAGATGGCCAGGGCCTTGACTCCGGGGTTCGCGGGCTGGTTGTTGATGAGGTTGACCAAACCATCCACGGTGGTGCCGGTGGGCACGGTGAGGTTGTAGGTGGTTCCCTTGTAGACATATTGGAGGATCTGGTCGCCGCCGGAGGAGTTGATCACCGAACTGCCGGCGCTGTAACCGGTGACGGTGGCCATGATCTTGTTCTGGGCCAACTGGTTGATTTCGACCTTGTGGGTGCCTTCCTCGGCCGCGCTGTCGGCCGTGGCCGTGAGCACGGTGGAATTGGTGCTCGAGGCGTTCTTGGTCAGGAATTCGTTCATGGTGTCCATCTTCTCCAGCGCGGTCTTGAGTGAGAGCATGGAGGTGTTCAGCTCCTGGAAGGCGGTGATCTTCTTGTCCCAGGTGGCCCGCCAGGTCTGGAGCTGGGTGAGATGGGCGCTTTCGGCCTTCACCAACCCGTCGATGAGCGAGTTGAAGTCCGTGCCGTTGCCCAGTCCGGTGAAGTTGATGTTGCCGGAGGTGTAGGCTGAAGTATAAGCGCTGATGGAAGAGGTGTCGTCGGCCATGCTGATTCCCTCGGGAAAATTATTCCGTGTCTGGTCCGCCCCCGGAAAGATGCAAGGCCGGTGCCATCAAAAAGGAAAGCCGGACCGCTCGGCGGTCCGGCTTTCCGTTAGAGGTTCATCGCTCAGCCGCCCGAGGCGCGTTAGCCGCCGATCAGGCTGAGGGCCATCCGCGGCAGGGAGTTGGCCTGGGACAGCATGGACACGGCGGACTGGGTCAGGATCTGCTGACGGGTGAACTCCGTCATCTCGGTGGCCACGTCCACGTCGGAGATCTGGGATTCGGCGGCCTGGACGTTCTCGGCCTGGATCTCCAGGTTGCTCACGGTGTTCTCCAGCCGGTTCTGGAGGGCGCCCAGGTTGGCGCGGATCTTGTCCTTGGACACGATGGCGTCCTGCAGGGCATCCAGGGTGGCCTGAGCCAGGGCCTGGGTGGAGATGGACTTGCCCGCGTTGGCGGCGGCGCCGGTGCCGGTCTTGGTGCCGGTGGCGTGGCCGAGACCCAGGGCGGAGGCCGTGGCCGTTCCGATGGAGATGTAGTAGTAGTCCTCAGCGCAGTCGTTGGCCGTGCCGAAGTGGACCTTCAGCGGGCCGGTGGAGACCAGGCCGGTGCCGTCGTGGCTGGAGTTCTCACCGGACAGGTTGCCGTTGAGCAGGTGAATGCCGTTGAAGTCCGTGGCGTTGGCGATTCGGGTGATTTCCGACGCCATGGCCTGATACTCCGAGTCGATGATGAGGCGCTGGTCCGAGTTGTAGGTACCGGTGGCCGCCTGGGTGGCCAGTTCCTTCATTCGGATCAGCTTCTCGTCGATGATCTGGAGTGCGCCGTCAGCCGTCTGGATGAGCGAGATGCCGTCGTTGGCGTTCCGGATGCCCTGCTGCAGCGACCTGATGTCCGAGCGCATGAGCTCGCGGACAGCCAAGCCGGCGGCGTCGTCGGCCGCGGTGCCGACGCGGAGGCCGGACGACAGGCGGCGGGTGGACACAGCGAGAGCGCCGTAAGAGCTCGAAAGGTTACGGCTCGCATTCATCGCCATCAAGTTGTGGTTGATAACCAGGGCCATGATTTCCTCCTTGAATGTTTTTCGGCTTCCATGCCTGTGCGGATCGGCGGCCGGGCACCACGCCCTTCACCTGTTCTCCGCTGGTGTCGCCTACCTGATCGGCCTGTCCTGGGAAAACTTTAGGAATCTTGATGAAAAATTATGGCCGGCCATGAGCGGAGCCGAAAACGCCTTGCGGACAAAGGGATGCCGCCCTTGCCCCGGGAACGGCGGCGCGTTACAGGGGGGCATGCACAAGCCCATGCGTTTCATCCAAAAAAAGGTGGCGGTGGCCGAGCCGGACAAAACCCGGACACACGGTTCCAGGCCGGTGCGCCCTTACCGGCCCGACGGAATCGTGTTCCTGGCCGGGGTGGCCGGATCGGGACGCGGCGATCTGGGGCGGCTGGCGTCGGAGCGGCTGGGCATCCCGTTCCGCTCTTATAAGGAATGGGCGGAAGCCGGGCGGGATCGGGCCGTGGTGGCCCTGGACGAAGCCGACATCGGGTTGGAGGGCGGCCCGGAGCGGGTGCGTTCCCTGGGCACGGTCTTCTATCTCATGAGCGGGGCTCCGGCCGTGGCCGAACGGCTGCTTCGGGAGCACCCGGACGAGGACGCGGACGGCCTGCGTGTGCGGGCCGCCGAACATTTTTTCGCCGCCGAGCCGGTATTCATGAGCACGCTGCATTTTCTGCTTCAGGGCTTCCGGCCGCTGGAGGAGCAGGTCCGGGAATTGCTGGACAAGCTCCGCCTGTAGCGCCCAACAGGAGAGCGCGAGGCCGTCTTGCCCAGGGGCGGCGTTTTGGGTACACCCGCCGGAAACCGCAAGCCAAGGGAGCCCCCATGCCGCAGAAGAAGCTCCGGGTCGAGCTGTTGGCCATGACCCCCGAGCCGTTGTCCCTGATCTACGCCGCCTTTCGCCAGTGCTACCACGCGGGATTCGTCGCCGACATGTGGCCCCGCCTGCTCTCCGGCGAGATCGGGCGGGAGAAGCAGGCCGAGTTCGTGCAGTCCGTCCTGGAGTCGGGACATGACAGCCCGGTGGAGCACGTCAGTTTCAGCTTCGCGGTGGAGGGCATCTCCCGGGCCTGTTCGCACCAGTTGGTGCGCCATCGGATCGCCTCCTATTCCCAGCAGAGCCAGCGCTACGTGGACGAATCCGACATGGACTACATCTTGCCGCCGGCCATCGCCAGGATTCCCGAGGCCCGGGAACGCTTCGAGACCCTCATGGTGGAGATCTCCGGGGCCTATCGCGAACTCAGGGGACTGTTGGCGGCCAACGGCCGGGGGGCGAAGGCCAATGAAGATGCCCGGTTCGTCCTGCCCCAGGCCGCCGAGACCAAGATCGTGCTGACCATGAACTGCCGGGCCCTGCTGCATTTCTTCAGCCTGCGCTGCTGCGCCCGCGCCCAGTGGGAGATCCGCGACATGGCCCTGGCCATGCTGGCGATCTGTCGGGATCGCCTGCCCGCCCTCTTCGCCGTCGCCGGGGCGCGTTGCGAACGCCTGGGCTACTGCCCGGAATCGGCCCGCTTCACGTGCGGGCGCTATCCGCTCCGGGATAACGGGGCGTAGCCGCCGATAATTCCGATTTTTCCGCTCGGAAGCCCGGCCCGGCCGCATCCGCCACGGATGTGTCGCTGTCCGGGCTCTTCTATTATTTTACTATTTATTTCATGCGTATATCTTTGTTCCTAACGGCTGTGGCGAGAACGTCGTCCCCGCGCGCCTCGGCGGGCAGAGAGGCTGCGGACTGGGGAATTTCCACTGCGGGGATTTTTTTGAACTCTAAATATAATATCTTTAATTTTAATATGTTAAGCGCGAAACCGGAAGCGTTTGCGAACATCCCGCGAAGTGTAATTGTAAACCTTTACTCTGATCGTATCTTAAAAAATAATGAAAGAGTTCAATTTCAGCTGAAAAATTCATTTTACCATGTTTAAAATGTTGTCAACTTGTTGTTGAAAAAAAACTGTTGCAGGCGGCAAAGCCCTTGTGACCGGATCGTTGCCTACTGGGGAGAGCGTGTGACGGTCGGAACCGAGGGATAGGACTAATAGCTTTTATATCAATGTGTTATGTTGTAGAGAAGCGAAAGGGAAAGCGACGGCGTCGGCCGTTTATTCGCGTTGTTGGCTTCCGACCGATTGCATACAACGCGGAACATGGTCACCGACGCCTGGAAGCATATCTACGCCGCTCTGGAAAAAAATCTGAATTCCAGACTATTTACCGTTTGGATCAAACCCCTGGACGGGGAAGTGGTCGATGGGGCGCTACGCCTGATGGCGCCCAACGATTTCGTCGCCGCCTGGGTACGCGACCGCCTGCTGAACGAGGTGGCGGACTGCGCGGCCCAAATTCTCGGCTCCCGCCCCGATGTTCAGGTCGTGGTGCGCCGAGTTCCAGCCCCGTCGACGCCTGTCGTCGTGACCGAGGCGGTCCACCCCGCGCCGAGCCAGCTGGGCCTGCCTATCGTGCATACACCCCGCCCCGTGGCCCAGAACAAGTGGCGCTTCAACCTCGACGACTTCGTGGTCGGCCCCTGCAACGAGCTGGCCTGGGCCGCCGCCTCCAGCCTGTGCAGGGGCACGTTGACCGCCGACAATCTCTTCCTCGGCGCCGGTCCCGGCCTGGGCAAGACCCACCTTCTGCACGGCATCGGCCAGGCCCTTTCGACCCAAGGCAACCGTCGCGCGCCGCACATCGCCTGCCTCACCGCCGAGGAGTTCGCCACCCGGCTCGTCCTGGCCATCAAGGCCCGGGAGGTGTCGCGTTTCAAGGCCGAATTCCGCGAGGCCGTGGACGTGCTGCTGCTCGAGGACGTGCATTTCTTTCAGGGCAAGGAGAAGATGCAGGACGAACTGCTCTGTACGCTCAAGGCCCTGCAGGCCCGGGGCTGCAAAGTGGTCTGCACCAGTTCCTTCCTGCCGCGGGAACTGGCCGGGCTCGACTCGACCCTGGTCTCCCAGTTTTGCTCCGGGTTCCTGGCGAGCATCGAGAAGCCGGATTTCGAGACGCGGCGGCGCATCGTGGAGCGCAAGGCCAAGACCTTGCAGGTGACGGTGCCCGAATCCGTATCCGAGTTGCTGGCTGAGCGCGTGACCTCGGACATCCGCCAGCTGGAGAGCTGCCTGCGCAACCTGGTGCTCAAGGCTCGGCTGCTCAATCAGGCCGTGACTCTGGATCTGGCCTGGGACGTGCTGCGCAACTACGCCGTGACCGACGCCCGACCGGATTTCGAGCGCATCCTGGATTTCATCTGCAAGAGTTTCGCCCTGACCCCCGAGCAGCTCGCCTCCAGAAGTCGCAAGCAGGCGGTGGTCGCGGCCCGCAACGCGGCCTTCTATCTGGCCCGCAAGCACACCAGCCTGTCCTTGTCGGTCATCGGCGAACGCCTGGGCCGCAAGCATTCCACCGTGCTCAAGGGAATCACCAACCTGGAGCGCGAAATGTCCCTGCAGACGCCCCTGGGCCGCCAGATGGCAGCGACCCTGGACCGCCTGACCGCCTGATTCCTTCCACGAAACATGAGAGAACGCGCCGCCCTCGGGCGGCGGAGCGACAGCCCCTGGCCGGGGACGGGCATCAGAACGTGGTTTTGAGGCTGGTGCCCGGCTGGAGCAGGGTTCGGGCCGCTTCCGGGTCCAGTCCCCTGGCCCGGGCGAATTCCGGCAGGTTGTCCTCGGCGTCCGAGGCCCGCAGGTAGAGCGGCTGCACGGGGCGGTCGGCGTACTTGGCGCGGGATGCGGCCCGGAGCAGCGTTTCCGTTCCCGGTTGGTTCCAGTCCGGGCCCAGGAGGCGCGCGTTCCGTCGTGCGTCGAGGCCTTCCCGGAAAAACGGCAGGTTGCGGTGCAGACCGTTGCCCAACAGGGTCACGGGCCCGGGCAGGCGGCCGCACAACTCCAGGACATCTTCCAGGCGCAGGGCCGCCGCCTCGGTCAGGGGCGAGAGGCCGGGAGCCGCGAAGGCCTGGGCGTAGACTTGGCCCTTGCGGGACCAGGTCAGGGGCAGCACGCTGCCTGTGCCTAGGTCCGCCGGGGCCTCGGCCAGCAGCGGCAGAACGTCCAGGCCCGCGCGCAGGGCCCCGGTGGCCGCGGCCAGTCCCTCGGCCAGGGCCAGGGCCAGCCGGGTGCCGGTGAAGCCGCCTGGCCCCCGCAGGCAGGCGATGCGGCGGATTTCCGCGGCGCGACGGCCGAAGAGCGCCAGGGCGTGCTGCAGGGCCGGGGCCAGGAAGCGCGCCGATTGTCCGGCAACGGCCCAGGTCTGGTGACAGAGCGGGGACAGGCCGTCGCCCTCCTCCTGGGCCAGGAGGAAGTGCAGGCGGTCCCCGGAGCCGTCGAGGACCAGGAGCAGGGGCGCCGCGTCAGGCCAGGATTCGGTAGAGGTCATTGAACAGCGCCAGTCCCATGAGCAGAAAGAGGAAGGCGATGCCGATGCGCGTGGCCACCAAACGCAGGCGTTCGCTCACCGGCCGTCGGAACACGGCCTCGTAGCCGAAGAAGACGATGTGGCCGCCGTCCAGCACGGGCACGGGCAGGAGGTTGAGCAGGCCCAGGTTCAGGCTGATGAAGGCCGTGAGGGCCAGCACCTCGGCCAGGCCCGAGCGGGCCTGACGGCCCACTTCCTGGGCGATGAGGATGGGGCCTCCCACCTCTTTCACCGAGATTTCGCCGCTGACCATCTTGGCGATGCCGCGCCCGATGAGGCAGGTTTTCTCCCAGGTTTCGCGGCCCGCGCCCAGGGCGCTGCGCCAGAGATCCTGGGGCGGCACGAGGATCATGGTCTCGCCCGAGGCCCGGATGCCGATCATGGGCACCTTGACCGAGCGGCCGTCCGCGTCCAGCTCCCGGGTGGCGGGCTCCACGGACAGGGCGATCTCCTCCCCGTTCCTGAGCAGGACCAGGGGCATGGCCCGGTAGCCGCCGGTCTGGATGGTCATGGTCATCTCGTTCCAGCTGAGCACCTTGCGGCCGTCCACCTCGGTGATCGTGTCCCCGGCCAGGATGCCCGCCCGGGCCGCCGGGCTGTCGGGCAGCACGTCTCCGACCACGGGCTTGAGCGCGGCCTGGCCGTAGGAAAAGAGCAGGGCCCAATAGATGAGCCAGGCCAGGAAGAAGTTGAACACGGGACCGGCGGCCACCACGAGCATGCGCTGCCAGGCGGGCCGCAGGTTGAAGAGGGCCGTCTTGGGGAACTCCAGGTCGCCTTCGTCATTTTCCGGGTTTTCCCCGGCCAGGTTCACATAGCCCCCCAGGGGCACGGCCGAGAGCCGGTAGTCCGTGGGGCCCTTGCGCCAGCCCAGAAGGCGTGGGCCGAAGCCCAGGGAAAAGGCCTTGACTCCGATGCCCAGGACGCGGGCCATCAAAAAGTGGCCGAGTTCATGGAAGAAAATGAGTCCGCTCAGGACCAGGACGACGGCGATGGCGCTTGTCACGAATGCTTCCTCGTGTGCTCGGTGTGCATGGGATGCCAGAGTATAGTGCCTTTCCGGCAAAAGGGAAGGCCGCTCACAGCAGTTCGAAGGCTCGGGCCCGCGCGGCGCGGTCCAGGGAGAGCACGTCCTCGGGCCGCCCCACGGGGCAGTGTTGGTGTTCGCTCAGGGCCTTCTCCAGAATCCGGGGGATGTCCAGGAAGCCGATGGCCCCGGCCAGGAAGCGCTCCACCGCGATTTCGTTCACGGCGTTGAGCACGATGGGGTGGCTTTCGCCCGCGGCGTAGGCCGCCTTGGCCAGGCCCAGGCAGGGGAAGGCCGCGTCGTCGGGTTCCTCGAAAGTCAGGCTGCCCACCCGGGCCAGGTCAAGGGTCTTGAGGCCCAGGGGCAGATGGCGGGGAAAGCAGAGGCAGTGGGCGATGGGCAGGCGCATATCCGGGTGGCTCAGATGGGCGATCTGGGAACCGTCGGCGTATTCCACCAGGGAATGCACGATGCTCTGCGGATGGACCACGGCGTCCACGCGTTCGGCGGGCAGGCCGTAAAGGTGGCAGGCCTCGATGATCTCCAGGCCTTTGTTCATGAGCGTCGCGGAGTCGATGCTCACCTTCGGGCCCATGCACCAGTTGGGGTGGTTCAGAGCCTGGGCGGCGGTGACTCCGGCCAGTTCCTCCCGTGTCCGGCCCCGGAACGGGCCGCCGGAGGCCGTGAGGATGAGCCGGGTGGGCGTCTCGCCGCCGTGGCCCAGGAGTCCCTGGAACAGGGCGTTGTGCTCCGAGTCCACGGGCAGGATCACGGCCCCGGTGGCGCGGCAGGCCGCGCGGATGAGGTGCCCGCCCAGGACGAGGCTTTCCTTGTTGGCCAGGGCCACGATCTTTCCGGCCCGCACGGAGGCCAGCGTGGGCGGAAAACCGGCCGCGCCCACGATGCTCGAGAGCACCACGTCGGCCTCGGACTGGGCGGCGACGGTCTCGTATCCCGCCGGGCCCACGAGAATTTCCGGCGAGTAGCCGGAGGGCAGGGCGGCGCGCAGAGTCGTCGCTACGGCCTCATCCAGCACGGCCAGGAGCGGAGGGCGGAAGACGGCGGCCTGTTGGGCCAGCAAGGTGGCGTTGCGTCCGGCGGCCAGGGCGCTGATGCGCAGCAGGTCGGGGTGGAGCGCGACGACCTTGAGGGCGTTCACGCCGATGGAGCCGGTGCAGCCGAGCACGGCGACCCGTCGGGGAAAGCGGTCTTGGAGCACCGAAGGCGGCCAGGCGGATATGTAGGTGTTCACGGCGATCGCGCGTCAGTCTCCGAAAAAGGGCACGAGGGTCCGGGCCAGGGCGTAGACCGGGACCAGAAGGAGCAGGCTGTCCACGCGGTCGAGCAGGCCGCCGTGGCCGGGCAGGATCTTGCCCGAGTCCTTGATGTCCAGGCGGCGTTTGAGGGCCGACTCGAAAAAGTCGCCCATCTGGGCCGCCGCGTTCAGGGCCAGCCCCAGCAGGGCGAAGGCCCACCAGGACGCCCGGCCCAGCGACAGCCCCAGGCCCAGGCAGAGGGCCAGACAGCCGAGCAGGCTGCCCACGCTTCCGGCCCAGGATTTCTTGGGGCTGATGGAGGGCCAGATCCGGCGCTTGCCGAAATGGGTTCCGGCATAGAAGGCCGCCGTGTCCGATACGGCGGCGGCCAGGATGACCAGGATGCTTTCAAGAGGCGAGAAGTGCAGGAAGAATTGCAAGGTCACGGGCAGATAGACGAGTCCGGCCAGGAACACTGCGGCGTCGCGGAAGTCGGTGTTTTCCGGGGCCCGGCTGTAGCCGAAGAGGAAGCCCATGCCCGCGCACCAGAAGCCAGCCAGCAGGGCCAGACCCACGAGGTTCGCGCTGCCGCTGTGGAAGGCCGCCAGAAGCAGCGCGCCGCAGATCACTCCCTGCACCTTGAGACCCAGGCGGCCCTGGGGCCAGAACAGGCTCAGGTATTCCCAGAGCGCCAAGCCGCAGAACACGGCCAGAACCGTCACCAGAACCCAGCCGCCGTAATAGAGGCCGAGGGTCGGCACGAGGAGGAGCAGAACTCCGGTGAGGATGCGTTTCTGATGCGAGGAATCCATGCGGGCTCCGGGCCATGTTGGCGGCATTCGCCGCAAGTGGTTTTGTGTAAACGATTCCCGGGAGGACGGCAACCTGGAGGGAATCCTCCCGGATACGCGGTTTCCCGAGGGAACAAAACGTGTTAGGACAACAGGAATACCGGCCGGAGCGCGCGGAAGGCGCCCGTTTCGGCCTCACGGGGGACGACATGGGTTCCGACTCGCGGGAGAAGACATCGGCTGCGTCCGGTGGGAACGGAGAGGATCTGAACACCACGGCCCGTCACCTGGAGCGGCTCACCGAGATCGGCCTGGCCCTCTCCAGCGAGAGGAACATCGACCGGCTCTTCGAGATGATCGTGGACGAGGCCCGGGCCCTGACCGGGGCCGACGCCGGGACGCTCTACATCGTCGATGACGCGGGACGCCACCTGGACTTCGTCATCCTCCAGAACGACACCATGAAGACCCGCATGGGCGGCACCAGCGGCTTGGTCATCACCCTGCCGCCCGTGCCGCTCTATACACCGGATGGCGCGGAGAACCACGCCAACGTCTCCTCCCATGTGGCCCTCTCCCGCGAACTGGTCAACATTCCGGACGTCTATGAGGCCGAGGGCTTCGACTTCACCGGGCCGCGCAAGTACGATCAGGCCACGGGCTACCGTTCCACCTCCATGCTCGTGGTGCCCATGACCAACCATGAGGGCGACATCATCGGCGTGCTCCAGCTCCTGAATGCTCTGGATCCGGTCTCCGGCGCGGTCACTGCCTTTTCGCCGCGGAACATCGGCCTGGTGGGGGCCCTGGCCTCCCAGGCCGCCGTGGCCCTGACCAACACCCAGCTCATCCGAGACCTCAAGCGTCTGCTCTATTCCTTCATTCAGAGCATCGCCGAGGCCATCGACGCCAAGTCGCCCTATACCAAGGGCCACATCGACCGGGTGGTCAAGCTGACCATGAGCATCGCCGAAGCGATCAACGCCCAGGCCGAGGGCCCGTTCAAGGACGTGAATTTCGACGAAGAGGAGTTGGAGGAGCTGCGGCTGGCGGCCTGGATGCACGACGTGGGCAAGATCACCACGCCCGAGCACGTGGTGGACAAGAGCACCAAGCTCCAGACCATCTTCGACCGCGCGGAGCTGGTGCGCCTGCGCTTCGCCCTGATCGAGAAGTCGCTCCAGACCGACCTGCTGGAGCGGCTCATCAACATGGCCTCGGCGGGAGATTCGCGGGAGGCCATGCGGACCATGGCCGAGGGGTTCGAGGAGCGGCGGCGGGAACTGGTCGAGGAGCGCGACTTCGTGCTGGCCTGCAACAGCCCGGGCGAGTTCATGGACGACGCCAAGATCGAGCGGGTCCGCGGCATCGCGGCCAAGACCTATGCCCTGAACGGAAGCATGCAGCCCTACCTCACCGAGGACGAGGTCCGCAACCTGACCATCCGCAAGGGTTCCCTCACCGATGAGGAACGCAAGGTCATCGAGAACCACGCCGTGGTCACCTCGGCCATGCTCTCCCGGCTGCCCTTTCCCAAGCGCCTGGCCCGCATTCCGATCTTCGCCGGGAGCCACCACGAGAAGCTCGACGGCAGCGGCTACCCCAACCATCTCACGGCCGACGCCCTGCCGCTGCAGGCCCGCATTCTGGCCGTGGCCGACGTCTTCGAAGCCCTCACCGCCAGCGACCGGCCCTACAAGCAGCCAATGAAGCTCTCGCAGGCCCTGAAGATTTTGGGGTTCATGAAGAAGGACAAGCACATCGACCCGGAGGTCTTCGACCTCTTCATACAGGGCGGCCTGCATCGGGAATACGCCGAGGCGGAACTCAATCCCGAGCAGATCGACGAGGCTTGACCCCGGAGAGCGGAGGGTTTCCCCGGGCGGTTCACTCCCCGGCGGTCAACTGGTCGCCGGTCTTGCCGAAACGACGCTGGCGGCGGGCGTAGTCTTCCAGGGCCTTGTCCAGTTCGGCCGGGGAGAAGTCCGGCCAGTAGAGATCCGTGAAGTAGAACTCGGCGTAGGCGGCCTGAAAGAGCAGGTAATTGGAGAGCCGCAGCTCCCCGCTGGTGCGGATGATGAGGTCGGGGTCCGGCTGGCCCGCAGTGTAGAGTTCGGCCGCGAAGGCTTCCTCGGTGAGCGTCGCCGGGTCCAGGCCCTTGGCCAGGAGCGCGCGGCAGGCCCGCAGGATTTCGTCCCTGCCACCGTAGTTCAGGGCCAGGTTGAGGGTCATGGAACCGCAGTCTTTTGTCTTCTCGACCACGGAGCGGACCACTTGGCGTACGCCGAAGGGCAGACCGTCCACCTCCCCCAGGATTTTCAGGCGGATGTCCTGCTCGAGAAGCAGGCGGGTCTCCTTCTTCAGGAACCGCACCAGCAGATCGAAGAGGTAGCTCAACTCCTCGGCCGGGCGGGAGAGGTTCTCGCGCGAGAGCGTGTAGAGGGTCAGGTGTCGGACGCCCAACTCCCGACAGCGGGTGACCACGGCGCGGGCCGCCTCGGTTCCGGCCTTGTGGCCTTCGCTCCGGGGCAGCCCGCGCTGCCGGGCCCAGCGTCCGTTGCCGTCCATGATCACGGCGATGTGTCGCGGCAGCATGTGCTCCTAGATCTCCAGGATTTCCTTTTCCTTCTTGGCCAGGGTGTCGTCACAGTACTTGATGTACTTGTCCGTGAGTTTCTGGACGTCGTCCACGCCCTTGCGCTCGTCGTCTTCGGTGATGGCCTTGTCCTTGAGCATCTTCTTGAGGGCCTCGTTCATGTCCCGGCGCACGTTGCGCACGGCCACCTTGGCCTCCTCGGTGTCCTTCTTGGCCACCTTGACCAGATCCTTGCGGCGCTCCTCGGTCAGGGGCGGGATGTTGATGCGGATGATCTTGCCGTCGTTGATCGGGGTGAGTCCGAGGTCGGACTTGAGGATGGCCTTCTCCGCCGCGCTGAAGGCGGCCTTGTCCCAGGGCTGGATGGTGATGCTCCGGGGATCGGGGACGGAGATGGAGGCGATCTGGTTCAAGGGCGTGGGGGTATTGTAGTAGTCCACCACCACGTTTTCCACCAGGGCCGTGGAGGCGCGCCCGGTGCGCAGCTTGGTGAAGCTCTTCTCCAGGCTCTTGATGGCCCCGTCCATGCGTTTCTCGCCGTCCTTGAGAAGCGACTGCATGTTTAGTTCCCTCCTTGCACGATGGTCCCCACCGGTTCTCCGGTGACGACCCGGCGGATGTTGCCTTCCTTGAACAGGTTGAAGACGATGATCGGCATGGCGTTGTCCCGGGCCAGGGAGATGGCCGTGGAGTCCATGACGCCCAACCGCTTTTCCAACGTCTCGATGTAGGTCACGCTTTCGTAGCGCACCGCGTCGGTGAACTTGCGCGGATCCTTGTCGTAGACCCCGTCCACCTTGGTGGCCTTGAGGATGGCGTCGACCTTGAGCTCCATGCCGCGCAGGGCCGCAGCCGTGTCCGTGGTGAAGTAGGGGTTGCCGGTCCCCGCGGCGCAGATGACCACGCGGCCCTTCTCCAGGTGGCGCACGGCGCGGCGCCGGATGTAGGGTTCGGCCACCTCCTTCATGTCGATGGCGGTCATGACCCGGGTGGAGCAGCCCATTTTCTCCAGGGCGTCCTGCACGGCCAGGGCGTTCATGACCGTGGCCAGCATGCCCATGTAGTCGGCCTGGACGCGCTCCATGCCTTGTTCGCTGGCGGCCATGCCCCGGAAGATGTTGCCGCCGCCGATGACCAGGGCGACCTGCAATCCGGCCTGGGACACCTCCGCGATCTCGCGGCAGAAGGTGTTGATGGCCGCGGGCTGGATGCCGAACTTCTGATCCCCGGCCAGGGCTTCGCCGCTCAACTTGAGCAATACCCGCGAGTAGCGCAGCTTGTCCATGCTTCTCCCTTTGTTTTCGGGCGCCGGGCCCGAGGTGACCTTATAGTGTTCCTCGTCTTTTGGCAAAAAAAACGGGCCTTGCGGCCCGTTGTTTTTCTTACTCGCCCGCGGCGTCTTCGCCCAGGGCCAGGCGCGTGAAGCGCCCGATCTGGATGTTCTCCCCCAGCAGGGCGATCAACTCGTTGAGCAGATCCTTGATCCGTTTCTTGTCGTCCTTGATGTAGGCCTGATCAAGCAGGCAGGCTTCCTGGTAGAATTTCTTCAGGCGGCCTTCCATGATCTTCTCGGCGATGTTCTCGGGCTTGCCCTCTTCCATCGCCTGCTTCTTGTAGATGGCCTTCTCGCGCTCCAGGATGTCTGCGGGGACCTGGTCCTCGGAGACGCAGATGGGGTTGGCGGCGCAGACCTGCATGGCCAGTTCGCGGGCGAACTCGCGGAACTGGTCGCTCTTGGCCACGAAGTCGGTCTCGCACTTGAGCTCCACCAGCACGGCGATCTTGCCGTTGGAGTGGATGTAGGAACCGATGAAGCCCTCGGAGGTGGCCCGGCCGGCCTTCTTGGCGGCCTTGGCCAGACCCTTCTCGCGCAGGTAGTCCACGGCCTTGTTCATATCGCCGCCGCTTTCCACCAGGGCCTTCTTGCAGTCCATCATGCCCGCGCCGGTCTTCTCGCGCAGGTCTTTCACCATGGAAGCACTGATCTCAGCCATTATTCCTTCTCCTCCTGACCCTCGGCGGCGGCCTCAGGGGTTTGCTCGGCAGCGGCCTTGGGGGTTTCCGTCTTGGGTTCGGCCTCGGCCTTGGGTCGCGGCTTGGGCTTGGCGCCGGTCTTCGGCTTGGCCGGGCGGGGCCTGCGCTCCTCGGCGGGCTTTTCTTCCTTGGACTCGACCACCTCGGGCTTGACCTCCACGTAACGGGCCGCGCCCTCGATGCAGGCTTCGGCGATGTGCGTGGTGAAGAGCTTGATGGCGCGGATGGCGTCGTCGTTGCCCGGAATGATGTGGTCGATCAGGTCGGGATCGCAGTTGGAGTCCACCACGGCCACCACCGGGATGCCGAGACGGCGGCATTCCATGACCGCGATGTGCTCACGCTTGGGGTCGATGATGAAGGCGCAGCTCGGCGGCTCGTGCATGTCCTTGATGCCGCCCAGGGCGAGGTTGAGCTTCTCGACCTCGCGGCCCATGTGCACGATTTCCTTCTTGGGGAACTTGCTGATGCTGCCGTCGGCGAACATGGTTTCGAGGTTCTTGAGGCGCTCGATGCTCTTCTTGATGGTCTGGAAGTTGGTCAGGGTGCCGCCCATCCAGCGCTGGGTCACGGCGAACATGCCCGCGCGCGCGGACTCTTCCTTCACCGCCTCCTGGGCCTGGCGCTTGGTGCCCACGAAGAGCACCTTGCCGCCCTGGGCGCAGACGTCGGCCACGAAGTCGTGGGCCTTCTGGTAGAGCTTCACGGTCTGCTGCAGGTCGATGATGTGGATGCCGTTGCGCGAACCGAAGATGTAGGGCCGCATTTTGGGGTTCCAGCGGCGGGTCTGGTGACCGAAATGGACGCCGGTCTCCAGCATCTCTTTCATGGTGACGTAAGACATGATTCCTCCTGGTTTTTCCTCCCCCGGCCCTGGCCCGGCGACTGTCGTCGGGACCTGGAGTGATGCCGGGGTGCGTTGTATGAAACGAGGCTCTTTACACTGCCTCGTGTTGGAAAGCAAGGGGGCGGCGATCCTTCCGACCTACTGGATCTGCTCCGCGCCGCCGCTTTCGGCGGACACCGGGTTGATGAGCAGGCCCACGTTCTCGATCTCCACGCTGACCGTGTCGCCGGGGGCGAGCGGCCCGATGCCCGCAGGGGTGCCGGTGAGGATGAGGTCGCCGGGGTGCAGGGTCATGACCCGGGAGATGAAGGACACCAGTTCGGCTGGTCCGAAGATCATGTCCCGGGTGTTGCCGTCCTGGCGCACCTCGCCGTTGACCAGGGCGCGCACGGCCAGATCGCGCGGTTCGGCCACCTCGGTCTCGATCCAGGGCCCCACCGGGCAGAAGGTGTCGAAGCCCTTGGCCCGGGCATACAGCCCGTCGCGCTTCTGGATCTCGCGGTCGGTGACGTCGTTGGCGCAGGTGTAGCCGAAGATGTGCCGGGCGGCGTCCTCGGGGCGGATATGCCGCCCGGTCTGGCCGATGACGATGCCCAGTTCGGCCTCGTGGTCCACCCGGCCGCAGCCCTCCGGCAGGACGACGGCATCGCCGCTGCCGACCACGGCCGAGGGCGGCTTGAGGAAGATGAGCGGCTCGGAGGGCAGGGCGAGGCCCATCTCCTCGGCGTGGGACTTGTAGTTCAGGCCCACGCAGACGATCTTGGTGGGCAGGACCACGGGCAGCACCCGGACCTCGCGGAGGGGGATGGGCTCGTCCAGGCCCAAGGCCTTGTTCAGGCAGAGCAGGTGGTCGCGGTCGAGGATGGAGGCGTAGAAGGCCCGCTGGTTGTAGAGAACGCGCAGGATACGCATGCCGGCTCCGGGGTTGGTGGACGTATGGAAATGACGAGCCTAGCAGCAGCGCCGGGTTCTGTCCAATTTCAGATGCTGATGACGAGCGGCACCACCACGGGGTCGCGCTCCAGGATCTTGCGGAAGAAGCGGCGCAGGCTGGAGCGGATCTTTTCCTTGACGCGCTTCAGGTCCGAGGGGTTGGTGTCCTCGAAGACGTCCAGGACCACGCACTTGGCGTCGTCCAGAAGGTGGGCGTACTGCTGCTCGAAGATGAAGCCCTTGGAAAGGATGTCCGGGCCGTGGATGATGACCCCGGTGTTCTCGTCCATGACCACGATGACGATGACCATGCCCTCGCCGGCCAGGAGCTGGCGCTCCTTGAGCACGCTCTGGCCCACGTCGCCAACGCCCTTGCCGTCGACCAGGATGCGTTCGGAAGCCACGGCTTCCTCCAGGCGGATGCCGCCTTCCAGGAAGGTCACCGGCGAACCGTTTTCGAGCACCAGGGCGCGTTCCTCGGCCACCCCGCATTCCAGGGCCAGGCGGCGGTGTTTGACCAGGTGGCGGTATTCGCCGTGCACCGGGATGAAGTACCTGGGGCGCACGGTCTCCAGCATGATGCGCAGTTCCTCGCGGTGGGCGTGCCCGGAGGCGTGGATGGCCTGGACCTTCTCGTAGAGGACTTCCGCGCCCAGGCGGTAGAGGCGGTTGATGACCTTGGTGATGGCCAGGACGTTGCCCGGGATGAAGCGGGAGGAGAGCAGCACCAGATCGCCCTTCTGGATGGACAGGGAGCGGTGTTCGTCCATGGACATGCGCGAGAGCGCCGCCAGGGGTTCGCCCTGTGAGCCGGTGAGCAGGATGACCACTTCGTCGTCGCGCAGGCCCTGCACATCTTCCACCTCGACCAGTTCTCCCGGAGGCACGCGCAGGTGCCCCAGCTCGCGGGCGGTATCGATGTTGCGGATCAGGCTCTTGCCGCTGACGGCCACCTTGCGGCCGAAAGCCGAGGCCAGATCGATGATCTCTTGGATGCGCTGGATGTGGCTGGCGAAGAGCGAGATGAGGATGCGGCCCTTGGCCTGGCCGAAGATTTCGCGCAGGCTGGCCTTGATCTCCCGCTCGGTGAGAGCGAAGCCCTCGCGTTCCACGTTGGTGGAGTCGGAGAGGAGCAGGGTCACGCCGGGCTCGGCGAAGCGGCGGAAGGCCTCCAGATCCGTGGCGTGGCCATCCAGGGGGTTGCGGTCGATCTTGAAGTCGCCGGTGTGGATCACGCGGCCCATGGGCGTCTCGATGCCCAGGCCGAAGCCTTCGATGATCGAGTGGCAGACCGGGATGAAGGTGAAGGCGAAGTCGTCCAGAACCACACGATCTCCGGCGCGTACGGGCCGCAGGTCGGCCCAGCGGTCGAGGTTGTGCTCCCGGAGCTTGTTCTCCACCAGGGCCAGGGTGAAGCTCGAACCGTAGACCGGCACGTTCACGTAGGGCAGGAGCCAGGGCAGGGCGCCGATGTGGTCCTCGTGACCGTGGGTCAGGACGATGGCCTTGAGTTTGTCCTTCTGGGCCAGGAGTACGTCAAAGCGCGGAATGGCCACGTCCACGCCGAAGAGATAGTCCTCGGGGAACATCAGGCCGCAGTCCACCAGGACCGTGCTTTCGGGCGAGGAGAAGGCCATGCAGTTCAGGCCGATTTCGCCGAGTCCGCCCAGGGGGGTGATGGTCAGACTTTGTTGTGGGGACATGTTCAATCCTTGGGCAGGGCGGCGAGAGCCTCGCCCATGCGCGCGCGCAGCTCGTCGCGGAACTGTTCGCGTTCCTTGAGGGTATAAGCCGAGACGTCGATGGGCGGCAGGGCCTTGAGGCGGATGACGCCTTTGCGCAGGATCATGCGGCCCCGGGGCAGGGCCGCGCCCGTGCCGTCGAGGACCAGCGGGGCCACGGGCAGGCCGCACTTGAGGGCCAGGACCATGCCGCCGATCTTGAATTCCAGCAGTCCATCCGGGTCGGGGTTGCGCGTGCCCTCGGGGAAGATCACCGGGCAGACCCCGGCCTGGGCCGCGTCCACGGCGTCCTGCACGCTCTTCATGCCCGAGCGCCGGTTGCCCCGGTCGATGGGAATGTGCCCGGCCAGGCGCATGGCCCGGCCGAAGACCGGGATGTCGAAGAGGCTCTTCTTGGCCACGAAACGGATCGGGTAGGCGTCGAGCACGGCATAGAGCAGGGGGATGTCGAAGTTGCTCTGATGGTTGACCATGAACACATAGTGCCCGGCCGGGTTCAGGGCCGAGAGATCGATTTTCAGGCGCAGTCCGCTGGCCCGGAGCAGGGCGCGGGACCAGCGTCTGCCGATGCGTTCGCCCTTGGGGCCCTTGGGGCCGGGCAGGAAGCAGGCCAGGATCATGTGTGTGGAGTGCCAGAGCGTGAGCGGCACGCAGAGCAGGAGAAAAAAGAGAAAGCGGAGCATGTACCGTCCTTTGTCTCTGAATTTTCCAGGCCGTCGCCTCCGGATTTTCTAAACCATGTGTCCTGATGAAACAAGGGTGGGAATCGGAGCGCCGCCCCTTGACGGCTTTAAGCAAATGCTTTAAGCGTATGTTTAACGAGGGAGACCATGAACGGAAACGAACCACAAGGCACACGGGAGCGCATCCTGGACGCAGCGGGGAAGACCTTCGCCAAGAAGGGCTTCCGGGCCGCCACCGTGCGCCAGATCAGCGAGGCCGCCGGGGTGAACGTGGCCCTGCTGCACTATTATTTCAAGGACAAGGCCGGGCTCTATCAGGCCGTGTTGGACGACCTGACGGACCAGGGCATGAAGCTCTTTCCCCCGGACATGGGGGTGCGCCCCGGCGAGGGAGCCGAGGCCCGGCTGGCCGGATTCGTGCGCGGCCTGCTCTACCGCCTGCTTTCCAGGCGCGGCTGGGGCGGCTACGAGGGCAAGGCCCGGCTCATCATCAAGGAGCTTTCCGACCCCACGCCGTTCATGGACCAGGTGGTGGAGCGTTTCGCCCGGCCCCAGAAGGAGGTTCTCGTGGGCATCGTCTCGGAGATCCTCGCGCCCTTCGCCGCGCCGCTGCTGGTCCGGGCCTGCTGTCTGAGCGTGGTGGCCCAGTGTCTGCACTACGGCTACGCCAAGCCGGTCATCGACCGGCTCCTGCCCGGAGAGGATCTGCGCGACGAGGACATCGCGCTTCTGGCCGAGCATGTAACCCTGTTCTCCCTGGGAGGCCTGGCCCGGGTGCGGGAGCGCGCCGCGCGCGAAGCGGCGGGGGGAACGCCATGAGACGGGCGCTGCCGATTCTCCTGGCCTTGGCCCTGCTGGGCGGCTGCGGCCGCTCCGGCGAACTGTTCCAGGGCTACGTGGAGGGAGAGTACGTCTATGTGGCCTCGCCCCTGGGCGGCCAGTTGGAGACTCTGGACGTGAGCCGGGGGCAGACCGTGGAACGGGGCGCGAGGCTCTTTGTCCTGGACGCCGCCCTGGAGCGCGCGGCCGTGGACGAGGTTGAACACGTCCTGGCCCAGTCCGAGAACCGTCTGGCCGACCTGCGCAAGGGCAAGCGTCCCTCGGAGGTGGCCTCCATCCAGGCCCTGTTGGACGAGGCCCGCGCCGCCCGGGGTCTGGCTGATTCCGAATATCGCCGAAGGATCAAGCTCTTTGAGCAGAAGACCATCGCACGCGAGGATCTGGACCGGGCCCGCACCGAGGCCGAACGGGCCCGCCAACGCGTGGAATCCCTGGCCCAGCAACTGGCCACCGCCCGCCTGGGCGCGCGCGAGGATGAGATCCGGGCCGCCGAGGCCGAGGTTCGGGCCGCCAGATCCCGACTGGACCAGGCCCGCTGGAATCTGGAACAGAAGACCCAGGCCGCGCCCGCTTCGGGGCTCGTCTTCGACACTCTCTACCGGGCCGGGGAATGGGTTCCGGCCGGTCGGCCGGTTGTGGCCCTGCTGCCGCCCGAGAACGTGCGGGTGCGTTTCTTCGTGCCCGAAACTCGGGTGGGCTCGCTGGCCCCCGGGCAGGAGGTCGAAGTTCTGGTCGACGGCCGGGCCGAGCCCGCGCGGGCAGAAATCACCTTCGTCTCGCCCGAGGCCGAGTACGCCCCGCCGGTGATCTACTCCAGCGAGAGCCGGGCCAAGCTGGTCTTCCGCGTGGAGGCCAGGCCCCGGCCCGGGCAGCCGCCGCTCAACCCCGGCCAGCCCGTGGATGTGCGTCCGGCGGGAGGGAGCTGACATGGACGCCCCGGAGCTGGTCATCGACGTGCGCGGCATCACCAAGTCCTTCGGCGGCAAGGTGGTGGTCAACGGCCTGGACATGCAGGTCCGGCGCGGCGAGATCTATGGCTTTCTGGGGCCCAACGGCTCGGGCAAGACCACCTTCATCCGCATGCTCTGCGGCCTGCTGCGTCCCGACGCCGGGGAGGGCACCTGCCTGGGGCTGGACGTGCTCACCGAGGCCGCCCGGATCAAGGAGCAGGTGGGCTACATGTCCCAGCGCTTCAGCCTCTATGAGGATCTGACCGTGCTGGAGAACCTGGACTTCACGGCCCGCATGTACGGCCTGGCCGACCGGCGGGCCGCCGTGGAGCGGATTGTCGAGCGCATGGGCCTGGGGCGCTACGGCAAGCACCTCGCGGGCAAGCTTTCGGGCGGCTGGAAGCAGCGGCTGGCCCTGGCCTCGTGCATCCTGCACGAACCCCGGCTTCTGCTCTTGGACGAGCCCACGGCCGGGGTGGACCCCGGAGCCCGGCGCGACTTCTGGGATCAGGTCCACGTGCTGGCCGGGGAGGGCGTGACCGCGCTCATCAGCACGCACTACATGGACGAGGCCGAACGCTGCCACCGCCTGGCCTACATCGCCTACGGCGACCTCCTGGCCCGGGGCGGCATGGAGGATCTCATCCGCGACTCCGGGCTCACGACCTACACCGTCTCCGGCCCGGGACTGCACGAACTGGCCCGCGAGCTGGGCGGGCGGCCGGGAGTGGACCAGGTGGCGGCCTTCGGAATCTCCCTGCACGTCAGCGGCCGCGACCGGGCGGCCCTGGAAACGGCCCTGGCTCCGTTGCGGGACGGCGCGCATACGGTGGAGGCGGTGCCCACCAGTCTGGAAGAGGTCTTCATCGACCTCATGCGCCGGGGGAGGCCTCAATGAGCGGGCGTTTCTTCTCGCCGGGGCGTTTTCTGGCCGTGGTGTCCAAGGAATTCATCCAAATGCGCCGGGACCGGGCCACCTTCGCCATGATGATCGGCATTCCCCTGCTTCAGCTCGTGCTCTTCGGCTACGCCATCAACTCCGACCCGCGCCGCCTGCCCACGGCCGTGCTCTCGGCCGACAACTCGGCCTTTTCCCGGGCCGTGGTGGCGGCCATGCAGACCAGCCGTTACTTCCGCATCACCCGCCAGGCGTCCTCGCGAGAGGAGGCCCGGGAGCTGCTGAACAAGGGGCAGGCGCAGTTCGTGCTGACCATCCCCCAGGACTTCGGCACGAACATCCTGCGCGGGGAGCGGCCGGTGCTCCTCCTGGAGGCCGACGCCACCGACCCCTCGGCCGTGAGCGGGCCCGTGGGCGCCTTCCGGGAGATCGTCAACCGGGCGGTGAACACCGAGCTGGATCGGGCCTTTCCCTACCTCACGCGCGGCAGCGACCCGGTGGACGTGCGGGTCCATGCGGATTTCAACCCCGAGGCCGTGACCCAGTACAACATCGTGCCCGGACTCATGGGTGTGATCCTGACCATGACCCTGGTGATGATCACGGCCCTGGCCATCACCCGGGAGACCGAGCGCGGGACCATGGAGAACCTGCTCTCCACGCCGGTGCGGCCCCTGGAGGTGCTCATCGGCAAGATCGTGCCCTACATCCTGGTGGGCTACATCCAGGTCACGCTCATCGTCGTGGCCGCCAAGATGCTCTTCCAGGTGCCCGTGCAGGGGAGCGTGGCGCTCGTCTTCCTGCTCTCCCTGGTCTTCATCGGGGCCAACCTCTCCGTGGGCGTGACCCTCTCCACCGTGGCCCGCAACCAACTCCAGGCCGTGCAGATGTCGGTCTTCTTCTTCCTGCCCTCGCTTCTGCTCTCGGGTTTCATGTTTCCCTTCCGGGCCATGCCGGACTGGGCCCAGGCCGTGGGCTCGGTCCTGCCCCTGACCCATTATCTGCGTCTCGTGCGCGGCATCCTGCTCAAGGGCAACGGCCTGCCCGAGGCCCTGGACAACCTCTGGCCCATCGCCCTGTTCTGGCTGGTGATCATCATCGTGGGCGTGAAGCGCTACCGCAAGACCCTGGACTAGCGGCGGGCGGATTTCTTCCTCCTCGCGCCCTCCGGGAGGCCGGTTCGGATCGTCCGAACCGGTTTCCCCGGAGGCCATGGCGTCGGGCTAGAGCTGGGCCGTGATCTTGCGCAGGATGGCCGGGAACTGGGTCAGTTCCTCGGGACTCAGCCCTTCGGCCAGCTCCCGGGTCAGGCGCAGGTGCAGGGCGTGGTGCTCACGGAAGTGGCGCTCACCCTCCTCGGTCAGGCCGACGACAATGGAACGGCGGTCGGAGTCGTGCGGCCTGCGGGCCACGAAGCCGCCGCGTTCCAGGCGGTCCACCAGAACGGTCAGCGAACCCGTGGTCACGCCCATGCCGGCGGCCAGATCCTTCATCCGCAAGTCCCCTCGCGAGCCGAGGATCTCCAGCGTGTGCATCTGGGTCGGGGTCAGGCCCGTCTCGCGCACCACGCACTGCTCCCAGGACGAGAACTTCTCGTAGAATTCCACCAGCAGCCGGGTCAGGTCTTCGATCTCCATGCGGCCTCCTTACGCGGGCTCGCGGTCGCGGAACAGGGCCAGGCTGGCCGAGAGCAGAACCACCACGATGGAGCCCAGGTTGTGGGCCAGGGAGGCCCAGACGGGCGTGAGCAGACCCCAGCCGCCGCCCAGGATGGCCAGGGCGTTGAAAATCACGGCCAGGGCGATGTTCAGGCGGATGATCGCCACCGAGCGCCGCCCCAGGCGGACCAGGAAGGGCAGGCGGGAGATGTCGTCGCGGGTCAGGGCCACGTCGGCGGTCTCCAGGGCCACGTCCGTACCCAGCGCGCCCATGGCCACGCCCATGTCGGCCCGGGCCAGGGCCGGGGCGTCGTTGACCCCGTCGCCCACGAAGGCCACCCGCAGGCCTCGCTTCTGGAAGTCCTCGATGACCGCCAATTTGTCCTGGGGCTTGAGCCCGGCCCAGGCCTGGTCCAGCTCCAGGTCGGCGGCCAGCCGGTTCACGGCCCGTTCGTGGTCGCCGGAGAGCATGCCCAGGTGCGTGAACCCCAGTCCGCGCAACCGCTTGATGGTCGCCGCCGCCGTGGGCTTCACCGTATCCGAGACGCCCAGCACGCCGACCGGCGTGTGGTCCAGGGAGACCACCAGGGCCGTGGCCCCGCGTTCCTGAATGCGCTCCAGGCACTGGCGCAGGGGCGCGGGCAGGACGGCTGCCCCGCCGTTCATCTCCGCGCTGCCCACCTCCACCAGGGAACCGCCCACCAGGGCCTTGACCCCCAGGCCGATCTCGGCCAGCACCCGCTCGGCCTTGCGCACGCCGACACGGGCGTAGTGCGCGGCCTTGAGCACGGCCCGGGCCAGGGGGTGGTTGCAGTTCTGCTCGGCTCCGGCGGCGCAGGCCAGCAGTTCGTCCCGGCCCAGGGTCTCGCAGGCGGCCACCTCGTCCACCCTGGGTTCCCCCTTGGTCAATGTGCCGGTCTTGTCGAAGAGCATGACCTGCACCCGGGCGGCCTCCTCCAGGTATTGCCCGCCCTTGATGAGCACCCCGGCGCGCGCGGCGCGGCCCACCGCCGCCACGGTGGCCGTGGGCGCGGCCATGAGCAGGGCGCAGGGGCACCCGGCCACGAGCACGGCCACGGCTCGGCCCGCGTCGCCGCTGAAGGCCCAGGCCAGGGCCGCGCAGGCCAGGACCACGGGCGTGAACCAGCGGGCGTAGCGGTCCACCACGCGGGCGGCGCGGGGCTTCTGGGCCTCGGCCTCGGTGACCAGCCGGATCACTTTGCCCAGGGTCGTGTCCGCGCCCACCTGGGTGGCCCGGATTTCGATCACCCCGTTGTGGTTCAGGGTTCCGGCCAGCACGGGGTCGCCCTCGCGGCGCTCGCGGGGAATGGATTCGCCGGTGATGGAGGATTCATCCACGGCCGTGATCCCGGCGACGATCTCGGCGTCCACCGGGATGCGTTCGCCGGGCTTGACCAGCAGTCGGTCGCCGGGCCGGACCTGGCCCAGGGGCACGATCTCCTCGCGGCCGTCCTCGATGCGGGTGGCGTGTTCCGGGGTCATGCGCGCCAAGGCCTGGATGGAGCGGCGGGCCGATTCGCTGACCGCCTCCTCCACCAGCGCGCCCAGGGTCATGATGAAGGCCACCACGGCGGCGCTCAGGACCTCGCCTTGGAGCACCGAGGCCACCAGGGCGATGCTCACCAACTCGTCCACGTTCATGCGGCGTTCGCGTAGGCCGCGCAGGGCCCCCAGGACGATGGGCAGACCGTTGCCCAGGACCGAGGCCGAGGCCAGGGCCAGGGGCAGCCAGACCGGAAAGCCGGGGCGGCCCTCCATGATGAAGGCGCCCAGGGCCAGCGCTCCGCCGGCGAGGCAGGAGGCCAGCTCCTTGATGTCGAACAATTCCTTGTAGCTGCCCAGGCGGGCGAAACGACCGATCATGGAAACTCCCCATATTTTTTTTTGAAAGCAAAGAATCTCTATGAATTTATATTTTGATTGTCAAGATAAACAATGAAAAAAGGGGGGCCGAAGCCCCCCGGTCGTTCGCGGCTTATTCTTCGGCCTGATTCTTCTTGTGTTCGGCGATGACCTTTTCCGCGATCTGCGGCGGGCATTCTTCGTAGTGCGAGAACTCCATGGTGAAGGTGCCCTGGCCGCCGGTCATGGAGCGCAGGTCCGGGGCGTATTTGAGCACTTCGGACATGGGCACGTGGGCCTTGATCTCAGTGACGCCGGCCTGGGAATCCGAGCCGAGCACCTTGCCCCGGCGGCTGGAGAGGTCGCCGATGACGTCGCCCATGTAGTTGTCCGGCACGGCCACGGTGACGGTCATGATCGGCTCCAGGAGCTTCACGCCGGCCTTTTCGCAGGCCTTTTTGAAGGCCAGGGAACCGGCGATCTTGAAGGCCATCTCCGAGGAGTCCACGTTGTGGTAGGAGCCGTCGTAGAGCGTGACCTTGAAGTCGATGAGCTGGAACCCGGCCAAGTAGCCGCGCGCCGAGGACTCCTGGATGCCCTTGTCCACGGCCGGGATGTACTGGCGCGGGATGGAGCCGCCGACGATGGCGTCCACGAACTCGTACCCCGCGTTGCGCGGCTGGGGCTCGATGTGGATCCAGCAGTCGCCGAACTGGCCGCGGCCGCCGGTCTGCTTCTTGTGCCGTCCCTGAATCTCGCTGGCCTTGCCCTTGAGCGTCTCGCGATAGGGCACCTTGGGGGTTTTGAGCAGGATGTCCACCTTGTAGCGGCGTTTGGCCCGGTCGGCGGAGACCTCGATGTGGTTCTGGCCCATGCCGGTGATGAGGATGTCCGCACTCTCCTCGTCGCGCGAAAGCGTGAGGGTCACATCCTCATCCAGGAGTTTGGCCATGGCCGAGTAGACCTTGTCCTCGTCGCCCTTCTCGGCCGGGGCCAGGGCGTAGGTGATGAGCTGCTGGGCCAGCTTGGGTTTTTTCAAGGCGAAGGGAGCCTTCTCGTCACAGAGCGTGTCGCCGGTCTTGGTCAGCTTGAGCTTGGCCAGGGTGACGATGGCGCCGGGGCCCAGGGGCTCCTTGCTCGGGGTCTGGTCCTTGCCCTGCATGAGCAGGAGCTGGGCCACGCGCTCCTTCTCGCCCTTGGCGCTGTTCAGCAGCGTGGAGTCGGGGGAGAGGGTGCCGGAGAGCACGCGCATGACCGTGAGCTGGCCCGCGAAGGGGTCGGCCAGGGTCTTGAACACGAAGCAGGCCGCCGGGGCGTCCGGGGACGAGGGGCGCTCGGAGCCGTCTTCGCCAACCCAGGCCGGGTGGTCCAGCGGCGAGGGCAGGAGCGCCTGCACCGCGTCCAGGAGCTGAGGCCCGCCCTTGTTTTCCAGGGCCGCGCCCACGCAGACCGGTACGAGTTCGCGGGAGAGCACACCGGCCTTGAGGGCGCTCTTGATCTCCTCCAGGGAGAGCGCGCCTTCCTCAAGATACTTCTCCATGAGCGTCTCGTCGCTTTCGGCGATGTTCTCGATCATGGCTTCACGGATGGGGCCCACTTCGTCGGCGATGTCGGCGGGGATATCGGCTTTGCTCACGCCGCCCTTGTCGTCGAAGATCAGGGCGGTGTTTTCGAGCATGTCCACCACGCCCTTGAAGCTCTCGCGGGCGCCGATGGGGTAGTAGAGAAGCACGGGCTTGATGCCCAGGGAGTTCTTCAGGCTGTCGAAGGCCGTCTGGAATTCGGCGCGGTCGCGGTCCATCTTGTTGATGAAGGCCACGGCGGGAAGCTGGGCGGCCTGGACGTCCTTCCAGGCCTTGCGGGTCAGGGGCTTGACCCCGTCCACGGCGTCGATGACGAAGACCACGCCGTCGGCGGCGGCGAGCTGGTAGGAGAGGTCTCCGTTGAAGTTGGAGTCGCCGGGAGTGTCGATGAGGAAATGCTGGTTCTTGTTCCACTTGTAATGGGCGAAACCGGGCTGGATGGACCCCCGGCGCTTGATCTCCTCGGGCTCGAAGTCCAGGGCGGTGGTCCCTTCCTCGATCTTGCCCAGGCGGGCGATGCCGCCGGTATTGAAGAGAAGCATTTCGGCCACGGAAGTCTTCCCGCAGCCGCCGTGTCCGACCAAGGCGTAGGTCCTCTGGTTCTTGAGCGCGTCCGACATTGCCAACTCCGTTACAGTATTGAGTTTTTATTGTAAGGGGATCGCATCCCCCAACGGTCGCGTCAGTGCCCGGTTTTTCCCGAGGGTCTAGACCTATAGGAAGAGGCGCGCGAGAATGTCAAGTCGTGCGCCTCCCACCCGGGTTTCTTTGTTTTTTCTTGATAAGGCGACGGGTTTGTGCTTCTGTGAGAGATAAGGAGAAAGCGATGTCGCTGACTGACTACCAGGACGTCCTGAACCGGCTCCAGAAGGCCCTTGGCCAAGCCTATCACGCCGATCCGCTCCTGCTCAACGTGCCCGGTCGGTCCGTGGCCTGCAAGGTGGACCCGCTTTACTACCTAGCCCTTCAACCCGTCTTCGTGGAGCGCCTGGCCAAGGCCTCGGCCCTCTTGCCCGCCACGGTCGCCGAGGCCCTGGTGCGCACCGGCAACCTCATCACCCGGGCCCCGGAGCGCAGGCATGAACTGATCGTGCCCGTGGTCCTGGGCGGTCGGCTGCTGGAGGTCCGGGCCTCCTTCGTGGACGCTGACTTCATCGACCGCGCCCTGCGCCTCTACGCCGGACTGCCCGCCGGGTTGGAGGTTTCCGGCCTGCGCATCGCCGGTACCTTCCGTTCCAGTCTGGAGCCGCTGTTCGAGAACAAGACGCCTTTGCGCGACTTGGCTTTCCAGGACTGATTTTCTGATTTCATCAGAATTCTGATGAAATCAGAATGGTTTCCTGGTCGTTCTTTCTGCCGGACACCTTCCGCAGAATAAAAAATACATGCTATTCCTAGAGGTTGTCAGTCAGGAGCAAAGAGCTTCCCGCTTGGCATGGGATTTGATCATGCGGAGCAGGGCCGCATGCGCGGTCTCCAAGAACGAAACCGGCAATCGGGTTGGCGGGGAGAGCGCCGCCGGCGGCCGAGCAGGCAATCAGCCAAGGAGCGGAAGACCATGAAAGGCGACATCACCAAGTTGACCCAGCAGATCGTTCTCGAAGGCAGGAAGCCGGCCAAGGACATCGCCGAGGCCATCGGCAAGCCCTATTCCACGCTGCTTCGCGAACTCAATCCGTTCGACGGACAGGCCAAGCTTGGAGTGGAAACGCTGTTGGAGATCATGCGCGTGACCCAAAACGTGGAGCCGCTCAAACTCATGGCCGAGAGCTTGGGCTTTGAACTGGTGGGAGTGTGCGCCCCGCGCGCCAAGGCCGACCGCATGTCCGTGGAGAGCGGTACGCTGCACGTGCCGGCGTTCGGCTAGCGGTTTGCTTTTTTCCTCTCAAATCGAAGACGCCGTCGGCGGGACCATCCCGCAGGCGGCGTCTCCGCATGGGAAGGAGGAAACGGCTGGAACAGGTCCGGCGAAAAAACCTTTCTCCCGCCTGGATCAGGCGCACTCGGCCATGTCTTCGTGGCCGCTGGGCGCCAAATGCTGCAGCGCGGGCGGGTAGATGGCCGCGGTTTCGGCCCGGCGCGGACGGAAAGCCTCGGATGCCTGGGCCGCCCGTCTGAGCAGGAGCCGGGTCAACTCGGCGTGGGTGTGGCCATCCTGCTCCAGGGCCATGACCAGGGCTTCCGGGTTGTCGAAGCGGAATGCGCCGCGCAGGGAGACGCGCTTGGGAGCGTAGGCGTCATATTCGGAACTGAAGACGAAGCCGCCTTCCCTGGTCTCGAAGATGGTCAGGGTCCACAGGCTCAGGCAGTCGGTGTAGATCGGACGCTTGTCGCTCACTTCACTGTCGTCGGCTCGGGCCACGATGCGGCCGGTGAACACCAGATCCCGCCCCCCATTCTGCTTCACGAGGATGCTGCGCATGTTCGCCTCCCTGGAGCTGTCGCCCGGAGGACTGGATTTCCGGGCGGGGTTTCCGCACGATGCCACCGTACGGAAAGCGGGAGGTCATCGAAAGGGGAGGAAAGGGGGATTGATCGGGGAGGGCGCCCTCCCCATGCGCCTTCCCTGGAGCGCTCAACGCTCCAGGGCGGCCTTGGGGCAGGTGGGCTGCAGGTAGCAGATGTCGCAGCCGCCGGAGTAGGGGTAGGGCGTGAGCACCGCGTACTGGCGGTTCACCGTGCCCTCCTTGTTCCAGGTCAGACCGAGTTTGTCGAAGGCGTCCAGCATGGCCTTGCCAGGCTTGGGCAGCGGGGCGCAACGGCCTTCCTGAAGCTCGGGGATCAGCCCGTGGGCGGCGGACATGACCATGGCGATGGCCAGGTTGTGCAGGGCCAGTCCGTGGGTGGGCGAGTCCTGCCAGATGCCCTCGATTTCGTCTTCCACGGCCTTGTCCATGAACAGGAAGACATACTGGGCTCCGCCCTCGGGGTTGGTCAGCAGATGGGCTTTCAGAAGTCCGGCCCAGCGCTCCCAGCGCTCCTCGATCTCTTCCAGCAGGTCGCGGTCGATGCGGTTTTCGCCCGCCACCTCGCAATAGAAGAACATGTCGAATTCCGGGGCGGCGGGAATTTCCTTGATCTGCATTTCGGACACGGGAGACTCCTCGTTCTTGCGGTTGCGGGTCCAGCCCCTGTAGCGGTTTTCCGCCCCGGGCTCAAGCCGTGTTCCCGCCCCGGGGCGATTCTCCCGGGGGATTGTCCCGAACCCAAGGCGGACAAAACGGGACATTGACCCGTTGTCACCCTATGGCGTCCGGTTTATAGTTTCAATGCCAGGATCAGCATCTTCGGCGCGGGGTGCCGCCGCGCGGACAAGCGCGTTTTTTGTCTCAGGGGGGAATGCCATGCTCCGCAAGGATCGACGATCGAAGTCGCTCTATGTGGTCAAGTCTCGGCCGGATCCGGCAGCCGACCTGGCTCCGAGAAAGCAGAGCGAGACCCGCAGCATCTACGTCTTGCGCACCAACGACGAGACGGTCAACAAGTACTGCGACGTGATCTACGACTTTCTGGAACAGGGAGGAATCTTCCTGCTCCTGACCCGGGACAAGATATTCCAACAGACGGTGAAGAACGCCCTGTGCCACGAACTGGGCCTGGACGCGAATCTGCTGCGCGTGATCCAGGACACGGCCGACCTGGGACAGGCCCTGGACAAATACCTGGGACGCGACCAGAAGCCCTTTCTCTTCATGGAGCACGCCCTCAACGGCCAGTTGACCCTGCCCCAGCTCCAGTACATCGCCAAGACCTGGCCCGATCTGCCCGTGGTGGTCGTGGCCCGCGACGTGTTTCAGGAACGGCTGTTCCAGTTTCACGAGGAGGGCGCGGACAACTTTCTGACCAAGCCAGCCAGCACGAACACGGTCATCGAGAAGATCGCCTTCACCCTCCAGCCGCATTGCGAGGTGGACGCTCTCTTGGTCGAGGGGCGGCACCACTTGGTGGACAACCATTTCGATGAGGCCATCGACATCGCCAACACCGTGCTTCTGAAGCATCCGCAGCATCCCGCGGCGCTGGTCCTTCTGGGCGACGGGTTCAAGGGGTTGGCCAAGCGTCAGGAGGCTTTGCGGGCCTACAAGGACGCCGAGAAGAACGCCAAGATGTACCTGGAGCCCTTGAAGCGTCTGGTGCTCTTCCACGCCGAAGACAACGACGTCAAGGGGATGCTCGGCTACCTGGTCAAGCTGGACAAGCTTTCCCCCCTGAACTGCAACCGGAAGATCAAGATCGCGGAGTTGCACATCGACATGGGCCAGGCCGCCGAGGCCGAAAAGTATTTCGACAAGGCCATCGACTCGGCCCGCGAGGAGGCCATGAGCGTGGTCAGCGAGATGTGTCTGGACATCGCGGACATGGTCGCGGAGTCCAATCCGCAGATGGCCGAGAAGTATTACCGCAAGAGCCTGGAGATGACCAAGAGTTCGCGCGGGGCCCTGTGCATGAACATCTACAACCGCCTGGGCATCTCGCTGCGCCGCCAGGGCATGTGGAGCGAGGCCGTGGAGGCCTATTTCGAGGCCGAGAAGTACGCGCCCAAGGACGAGAACATCCAGTACAACATCGCCCTGGCCTATTCCGAGGGCGGTGAGAACAAGAAGGCCGTGGAGCGCCTGCTGCGGGCCCTGAACGTCAACCCGGTGTTTTATGTGGGGCGTTCGGAGGTGGCCGCCCACATGGCGACGATCTTCAAGGCCGCGGGCATGGCCTGGCAGGCCCTGGAGTTTTTCCGCCGCCAGAAGGCGGCCGGGCAGGACGACCCGCAGATCGCCCAACTCATGGCGCTCCTGAGCAGCGGAGGAAGCTGACATGAGGGAGAAACGCCGTCATTCGCGCCTGGACCTGGACGGTCTGCTCATCCTGGCCTTGGATATGGAGGACCGGCCCCGCGCCCATTGTCTGGTGCGCAACCTGAGCCTTAGCGGAGCCCTGCTGGAATGCCCCAGCGCGGGGTATCCCGAGGACGTGGAGCCGGGTGACGCCGTGCATCTGGACGACGAGGCTCCCGATCCGCATCGGCTTCTGGGCGGGGTTCGAGGGGTCGTGGTCTGGACCTACCGGCGGTTCATCGGCGTGGAGTTCCGCGATCTCCTTTTCCCCGAGGAGGAAACCCTGCGGCGCTGGTTGGAGGAGCACAGCCTACTGCTGCCTTTGGTCTGAGCCGTATCCAGGTGAAAAAAGCCCCCGGCCGCCGACGCGGCCGGGGGCTTTTTTCACCTGGCGGGGGATCAGAATCCGTTGATCCGCTCCAGAACCTTGTACAGGCCCTGGGTGCCCAGGTTCTCCAGCCCCAGGGCCTGGGCCGCGATGTAGAACTGCTGGACCAGGGCCAAGCCGGGCAGGGAGAGGTTCATGGCCCGGGACTCGGCCAGGGCGATGCCCATGTCCTTGACGAAGTGCTTGATGAAGAAGCCCGGGTCGAAGTCGCCCTTGGCGATGCGGCGGCCCAGGTTGTTGATGGACCAGGATCCGGCGGCCCCGCTGCCGATCACGTCGATGACCGGGTCCAGGGGCAGCCCGGCCTTGCGGGCGTAGAGCAGGGACTCGACCACGCCGATCATGGTCCCGGCGATGAGGATCTGGTTGCTCATCTTGGTATGTTGGCCCGCGCCCGGGCCGCCCATGAGCCGGACGTTCCCGCCCATGCGCTCGAAGAGCGGGCGGACCCGCTCGAAGACCTTGGGTTCGCCGCCGACCATGATCGCCAGGGTGGCCTCGCGCGCCCCCAGATCGCCGCCGGACACCGGGGCGTCCAGGGCCGCCAGGCCGCGCTTCCCGGCCTCGGCGTGCACGCGGACCGCCAGGGACGGCTCGGAGGTGGTCATGTCCACCACCACGGAGCCGGGGGCGGCCGCCTGGACCACGCCGTCCGGACCCAGGAGGACCTCTTCCACGTCGCGGGGAAAGCCCACGATGGAGAAGATCACGTCGCTCTCCCGGGCCACCTCGGCCGGGGAGGAGCAGATCACCGCGCCCTGGGCGGCCAGGGCCTCGGCCTTGGCCCGGGAGCGGTTGTAGACGCGGGCCGGATACCCGGCCTTGAGCAGGTGGCCGCACATGGAGCGGCCCATGACGCCTGTCCCGATCCAGCCGACGCGGATGTCGCTCATGCGGATTCTCCTGGAATGTCCTTGGCCTCGGCCGTGAACGCGGACCAGAGGGTCTCGTCCAGGGTCGGGTGGGGGAAGATGAGGTTCTCGGCCTGATCGCGGGTCCAGCCGTCGCGGACCATGAGCGCGGCCGTGGTGGCCATGCGCGAGACGTCGTAGCCCAGGGCCGTGACCCCGGCCACGCGGCCCTCGGACCAGATCACCTTGACGAAGCCCTGGGTCTGGCCGTGGGCCTGGGCGATGGGGTTGGCCGCCAGGGGCGCGGCCGAAACCTTCACTGCCCGGCCTTCCTTGAGGAGTTCGCCGGGCAGGCGCCCCACGCGCAGCACCTCCGGGGAACCGTAAAGGATGCTCGGCACCGGCCCGGAAAGGTAGGGGGCGTCCGTTCGGCCTGCCGCGTGCCGGGCGATGTAGCGGGCCTGGTGCGAGGCCGCATGGGCCAGGAGCACGACGCCGTTCACGTCGCCCGCCGCGTACACGTCCGGGGCCGCGCGCAGGTGGTCGTCCACGGGAATGAAGCCGCCGCGCCCGGGCGTGACGCCCAGGGCCTCCAGGCCCAGGCCCTCGGTGTTGGGCCTGCGGCCCACGGCCACCAGGGCCTTGTCCGCGACGATCTCCTGGCCCGAGTCCAGGGTCAGGGCCGCCTTGCCGTCACGGGTGACCAGGGAGGCCACCTTGACGCCCAGGCGCACGTCCCATTTCCAGCGCTTGAGCTGGCCGAGCAGGGCCGCCGAGACCTCGTGGTCCTCCTGGGCCGCCACGCGGTCCAGGGCGTCCACCAGGGTGATGGAGCAGCCGAAGCGGTGGGCGGCCTGGGCCATCTCCAGGCCGATGAAGCCCGCGCCCACCACGATGAGCGAGGCGGGCATGGCCGTGAGCTCCAGGAAGCCGGTGGAGTCGAGCACGGCCCCGCCGTCCGGGGTGAGCCCCGGGAAGGACGACGGCCGCGAGCCCGTGGCCAGGAGCAGCTTCGCGTAGGGGATCTCCCGCGCGCCCTCCGGCCCTTGAACCTCCACGGTCCCGGGCCGAAGCACACGGCCGTCGCCCTGGACGAACTCCACACCCAGGGCGGTCAGCTTCTGGCGCATGGCCTTGCGCGTGGCCTCCAGGAGGCGGTCCTTGCGCGTGACCAGCGCGGCCAGATCGGTGCGGATGGAGCCCTCGGCCAGGCGCAGCTTGGCCTGGGCCGCCAACTCCTCCACGGCCGCCGTGGCCCCGAGCAGGAGCTTGGTGGGGATGCAGCCCCGGTTCAGGCAGGTGCCGCCCAGGGCGTCCCGCTCCACCAGGATCGTCTTCAGGCCCAGGGAGGCGGCCTCCAGGGCGGCCTCGTAGCCGGCCGGGCCGCCGCCCAGGACCAGAAGGTCACAGGTCATCGGTGAGCTCCATGTTGCGGGCCGCCGCCGTCTCGTCCAGGCGCTTCACCGGCAGGGTCACGGGCGCGGCCTGCACCGCCGCCGGATCGCTCTCGGCCTGCTCCAGGATGGCGATGAGGTCGTCCACGAACTGGTCCATGGTGGCCTTGCTCTCGGTCTCGGTGGGCTCGACCATGATCGCTTCCTTGACGATCAGCGGGAAGTACACCGTGGGCGCGTGGTAGCCCTTGTCCAGGAGGGCCTTGGCGATGTCCAGGGCGCGCACGCCCTTCTTGGCCTGCTCCACGGCCGAGGCCACGAACTCGTGCATGCAGACGCGGTCGTAGGGCACCTCCAGGTTTTTCTCCAGGCGCTTGCGCAGGTAGTTGGCGGCCAGCACGGCGTTTTCCGAGGCCCGCGTGAGGCCCTCGCGGCCCAGGCGCAGGATGTAGGCGTAGGCCTTCAGGGCCACGCCGAAGTTGCCGTAGAAGGGCGCCACGTAGCCGATGGACTTGGGCTGGTCGTAGTCCAGGAAGTACTGCCCGTCCTCCAGCTTCTTCACGCGGGAGATGGGCAGGAAGGGCACGAGTTTTTCCGAGACGCCCACCGGGCCGGAGCCGGGGCCGCCGCCGCCGTGGGGAGTGGCGAAGGTCTTGTGCAGGTTCAGGTGGACCACGTCGAAGCCCGCGTCGCCCACACGCATCTTGCCCAGGATGGCGTTCAGGTTGGCCCCGTCGTAGTAGAGCAGGGCGTCCTTGGCGCGCAGGATGGAGACGATCTCGGGCAGGTGCTTCTCGAACAGGCCCAGGGTGTTGGGGCAGGTCATCATCATGCCCGCCACGTCGTCGCTCATGACCTTGGCCAGCTCGGCCGGGTCCACGATGCCGTCGCAGGAGGGGATGTTGACCACCTCGAACCCGGCGATGGTGGCCGAGGCCGGGTTGGTGCCGTGGGCCGAGTCCGGGCAGATGATCTTGGTCCGCTTGCGGCCCTTGTCCCTGTGGTAGGCGGCCATGATCATGGCCCCGGTGAGTTCGCCGTGGGCCCCGGCCATGGGGTGCAGGGTGAAGGCGGCCATGCCGCAGATCTCACAGAGCAGCTGCTCGAGGTGGTGGATCACCTCCAGCGCGCCCTGGCAGAAGCGGCCCGCGCCCTTGAGCTGGGGCAGGAGCGGGTGCAGCCGCGTGAACCCCGGCAGGGCAGCGGCCGTCTCCGTGAACTTGGGGTTGTATTTCATGGTGCAGGAACCCAGGGGATAGAAGTTGCCGTCCACCCCGAAGTTCTTGCGTGACAAGCGCGTGAAGTGACGCACCACGTCCAGCTCGGAGACCTCCGGCAGGTCCGCCGGGGCCCCGCGCAGCATGTCCTTGGGCAGGAGGGTCGCGGCGTCGGCGGCCGGGGCCTGGGGCCAGCAGCCCTCGCGGCCGGACACGGATTCCTTGAAGATGGTCTTCATGCCAGCATCCCTCCCAGCATCTCGGCCAGGATGCCGATCTGCTCCTTGCCGGTCTTTTCGGTGCAGGCCACCAGCAGGCAGTTTTCCAGGCCCTGGTAGTAGCGGCCCAGGGGGAACCCGGGCACGTAGCCCCGGGCGGTGAGCGCGTCAACGACCTCGAAGGCGTTCACCGGCAGGCGCACGGCGAACTCGTTGCCGAAGGGCGCGTCGTTCATGAGCTCCACCCCGGGCAGGGCGGTCAGCCGCTCGGCCGCGTAATGGGCCCGCTCCACGGAGAGCAGGGCCGTGCGCTTGAGGCCCTCCTCGCCCAGCAGGCAGAGGTGGACCAGGGCGCGCAGGGCGCAGAGGGCCTGGTTGGAGCAGATGTTCGAGGTGGCCTTCTGGCGGCGGATGTGCTGCTCGCGGGCCTGGAGCGTGAGCACGTAGCCGGTGCGGCCGTCCAGATCCTTGGTGCGGCCCACGATGCGGCCGGGCATCTGGCGGATCATCTCCTTCGTGCAGGTCATGATGCCGAGGTAGGGGCCGCCGAAGGAAAGCGGCAGGCCCAGGCTCTGGCCCTCTGCCACGGCCACGTCCGCGCCCATCTGGCCGGGCGTCTTGAGCACCGACTGGAGCACGGGATAGGCCGAGACCACGGAGACCGCGCCCTTGGCCCGGGCGGCCTGGAACAGCGCGGTATAGTCGGCCAGGCAGCCGAAGAAGTTGGGGCTCTGCACGAGCACGGCGGCGGTCTGGTCGTCCACGGCCTGGGCCAACCCTGCCAGGTCCGAGCGGCCCTGGCGGTGGGAAACGGTGACGAACTCCAGATCCAGGTTGGCCGTGTAGGAGCCGAGCATGACCCGGTAGATGGGGTTCAGGCCTTCGCAGACCACCAGCTTGCGCCGTTTGGTCTGGCGTACGGCCATCATGGCCGCCTCGAAGAGGGCCGTGCCCCCGTCGTAGACGCTGGCGTTGGCGCAGGCCATGCCGAGCAGGCGGCTGACCGCCGTCTGGTACTCGAAGATGGCCTGGAGCGTGCCCTGGGACGCCTCGGGCTGGTAGGGCGTGTAGGCCGTGTAGAATTCGCCGCGCGAGGTGAGCGCGTCCACGGCCGCTGGCACGTGGTGGTCGTAGAAGCCCGCGCCGAGGAAGCTCACTTGGCCGGAGACGTTCTTCCCGGCCAGACGTTCCAGGTGGGCCAGGACCGCCATCTCGGACTTGCCGGAGGGCAGGTCGAAGCTCTTGGGCCGCATTTCCGGCGCGATCTCGGCGAAGAGGTCCTCCACCGAAGCCACCCCGATGACGGCCAGCATCTCCCGGATCTCTTCCGGGGTATGGGGCACGAAGGGCATGGAAAACTCCTGGGTTAGTGGGCGGAAGCGGCGGCCACCTGTTCGTAGGCCGCTGAGTCCAGCAGGCCTTCGGGCGCGGCGGTGAGCTTGACCTTGAGCATCCAGCCCGCGCCGTAGGGGTCCTGGTTGACCTTCTCGGGAGCCGAGGCCAGCTCCTCGTTCACTTCCAGCACCTCGCCCGTGACCGGGGAGTAGAGTTCGCTGGCGGCCTTCACCGACTCCACCGAGCCCATCTCGGCCCCGGCGCTCACCTGGTCACCCACTCGGGGCAGGTCGACGAAGGTCAGGTCGCCCAGCTGCTCCTGGGCGAAGTGGCTGATGCCCACGATGGCGACGTCGCCTTCGATCTTGGCCCACTCATGGCTTTTCGTGTACATGCGGTCAGAGGGAATCATGGCAATCCTCCTTGCGGTTCCATTGGGGAGCCCTGCATACCACGAGCGCTGGCGGTCTGAAAACCCCGTTGAGGCCGAGCGCCGTCGACCGCGACGGGTTTTTTCGCTTCCGGCCGTCTTCGCGGTGCACGGAGTGGCCTGAAGATGTGCCGCAAGTGGCATGGTTATGGTTGAACATATCACGCTTCGGGACTATTCTGACCGCATGGAGCCGAGAGAGCCGCACGATCCGCTTTCCGGGCCCCGGCAGCGGCTGGAAGTCCGGGCCGGAGGCCGGACCTACGTGCTGGAGCGCACGGCCGACCTGGAGAGTCTCTGGGAAAGCATGGACGCGGACCAGTTCGGCGACGACGAGCGCCTGCCCTATTGGGTGGAGCTTTGGCCGGCGGCTTTGCTCCTGGCCGACTGGATCGCCCGCGAACCGGGCCGGGTCGCCGGGCGGACCTGCCTGGACCTGGGTTGCGGCCTGGGGCTCACGGCCATCGCCGCCGCCGACCGGGGCGGCCGGGTTCTGGGGTTGGACTACGAGTATCCGGCGCTGGCCTTCGCCCGCGACAACGCCCGGCTCAACGGCGTGGACGTGCTCTGGACCCACATGGACTGGCGGGAGCCGGGCCTGGCCGAAGGGGCGTTCGAGCGCGTCTTCGGAGCGGACATCCTCTACGAGCGCCGCTTCTTCGAGCCCCTGGAGCGGCTGTTCCGCCAAGTCCTGGCCCCGGGCGGGGCGATCTGGATCGCCGAGCCCGCGCGGGAGATATCCCTCGGGGTCTGGAACGAACTGCGCGACCGGGGCTGGCGCGCGGAGCGGCTGACCACGGAATCCGTCCCCGCCGCCACCGGCGGGGGCTATTCGGCCACGGTGCATCTCTGGGAACTGACACGGCAAACCTGAAAGGAGCCGACATCATGGGCAAGACCATTCGTTTCGGCGTGTCCCTGGACTCCGACCTGCTGGACCGCTTCGACCGCGTCTGCGAGGAGAAGAGCTATCAGACCCGTTCCGAGGCCATCCGCGACCTCATCCGCAACATGCTCGTGCAGCGCGAGTGGGAGGAGGCCAAGGGCGAACTGGCCGGAACCCTCTCCCTGGTCTACGATCACCACCACAGCGGCCTGACCCAGAAGCTCCTGGAAATCCAGCACGACGTGCATGACGTGATCCTCTCCACCCTGCACGTGCATCTGGACCACCACAACTGTCTGGAAGTGCTCGTGCTCAAGGGCCCGGCGGACAAGATCAAGACTCTGGGTCAGAAGCTCATCTCCTCCAAGGGCGTGAAGCACGGCCAGCTGGGCCTGACCACCACGGGACAGGATCTGCTCTGATGGAGGACGTGCAGAAGCATCCCGCGCCGGTGGCCATGGCCATCGACCGCGTGGGGGTCAAGGATCTGCGCCTGCCGCTGGTCGTGCGCGACCGGGCCGAGGGCTCCCAGCACACCGTGGCCCGGGTGGAGCTTTCCGTGGATCTGCCCGAGCGTTTCAAGGGCACCCACATGAGCCGTTTCGTGGAGGCCCTGGAGAACTTCAGCGAGGAACTGGACTACGCCTCGTTCAAAAAGCTCCTGGCCGACATCTGCGGCCGCCTGGAGGCGCGCACGGCCTTCGCCCGCTTCACCTTCCCCTATTTCCTGCGCCAGACCTCGCCGGTGAGCGGCAGCCGGGGGCTCATGGGCTATACCTGCCACGTGCGAGGGGAGTATCGCGACGGTCGCCTGGACTTCACCCTGGGCGTGGACGTGCCGGTGATGACCGTCTGTCCCTGCTCCAAGGCCATCAGCCGCGAGGGGGCCCACAGCCAGCGGGCCGAGGTGCGTGTGCGCGCGCGTTTCAAGGGCTTTCTCTGGTTGGAGGATCTGATCGAGATCGCCGAGCGTTCCGGCTCCTCGCCGGTGTACACTCTGCTCAAGCGCGAGGACGAGAAGTACGTCACCGAAACGGCCTTCGCCCAGCCGACCTTCGTGGAGGACGTGGTGCGCGCGGCGGCCAAGGGCCTCTCCGAGCACCCCCGCATCACTTGGTTCCGGGTGGAGGTGGAGAGCTTCGAGTCCATTCACGACCACTCGGCCGTGGCCGCTATTGAAAGGACTGTGGAAAAGAGCTAAAAAGAATATCGAGGACGAAGACCATGAACATCGACACGAGCGCCCAGGCCCTTGGGGCCTTCAGCGTGGCCCAGCAGGTGTCGGCCAACAACGTGGCCAACGTGAACACCGAGGGCTTCCGGTCGAGCCGCGTGGACTTCGAAACCACGGCCGAGGGCGGCGTGGCCGTGGCCGACATCCGCCGCAGTTCGGAACCCGGTCCCCTGGCCTCCACCACCAAACTTGAGACCGACGCCGGGCGGACCGAGGCCGTGCCCGCCTACGTGCAGGGAAGCAACACGGATATCGCCCGGGAGATGGTCGGCATGGGCGTGAACGAGGCGGCCTTCAACGCCAACGCCTCCGCCGTGCGGGCCTGGGACCAGATGACCGGCAACCTGCTGGACATGGTCGTCTGAGCGGCGAGGAGAGGCGGCGCGAGGCCGCGTGAAACGGGTGAGCCCGCATGAGCGCCCAGGCGCCGGCGGGCTCCAATCGTGTCCGGCGCATGGAGAAGCGATGATCGCCAAGAGCGTGAAGACCGATTTCGACGTGGTCGTGGTCGGCGGCGGCCCGGCCGGGCTGTTCGCCTCCTACTGGCTGGCCGAGCACTCCGGCCTGTCCGTGCTCATGGTGGAGAAGGGCAAGCCCCCGCACAAGCGCGAGTGTCCCATCGCGGGCGCGCGGCGCTGCATGAAGTGCCGCCCCTGCAACATCCTTTGCGGCATCGGCGGGGCCGGACTCTTCTCCGACGGCAAGCTGAATTACATCCACAAGCTGGGCAAGACCGACCTGACCCAGTTCATGGACGAGCCCGAGGCCGTGGCGCTCATCGCGGAGACCGAGGCCATCTTCGACCGTTTCGGCATGGACGGCCAGGTCTTTCCCACGGACATGGAAGCCGCCAGGGCCATCCGCCAGACGGCCAAGAAGAACGGCGTGGACCTGCTGCTCATCCGCCAGAAACACCTGGGCAGCGAGAACCTGCCCCGGCACATCACGCGCATGGCCGAGTACATCCGGGACAAGGGCGTGATCATCCACACCTCGGAGGAGGTCCGCGACGTGCTCGTGGCCGACGGCGAGGTGCGGGGCGTGACCACCAACCGTGGCGAGTACACCTGCCGCAACGTGATTCTGGCCCCCGGCCGGGTGGGCGCGGAATGGGTGGGCGGCGTGGTCCGCAACCTCGGTATCGGCGTGTCCCAGCGGGGCATCGAGGTGGGCGTGCGCGTGGAGGTCCACAAGGACATCATGCGGGATCTCTGCGACATCATCTACGACCCGACCTTCTTCATCCGCACCGCCAAGTACGACGACCAGACCCGCACCTTCTGCACCAACCAGGGCGGCTTCGTCTCCCTGGAGAACTACCAGGACTTCGTCTGCGTCAACGGCCACGCCTACATGGACAAGAAGTCCGAGAACACCAACTTCGCCTTCCTCTCCAAGGTGGTGCTCACCGAGCCGGTCTCGGACAACCAGGCCTACGGCGAGTCCATCGGGCGGCTGGCCACGCTCATCGGGGGGGGCAAGCCCATCCTCCAGCGCTTCGGCGACCTGAAGCGCGGACGCCGCAGCACCTGGACGCGGATCAGGAACAGCTTCGTGACCCCCACGCTCAAGGACGTGGAGCCCGGCGACATCGCCATGGCCCTGCCCGAGCGCATCCTGACCAACGTGGTCGAGGGGTTGGAGAAGCTCAACCAGGTGGTGCCCGGGGTGGCCAACGACGAGACCCTGCTCTACGCCCCGGAGATCAAGTTCTTCGCCACCCAGGTGGACACCGGGAACAAGCTGGAGACCAAGGTACGCGGGCTCTTCGTGGCCGGAGACGGCCCCGGCGTGGCCGGAAACATCGTCTCGGCGGCGGCCACGGCGCTCATTCCGGCCAAGGAGATCCTGGCCCGGTCCCTCGGCTGACGCCTCGCGAAACACCGCGCCCGCACCTGGCCGGGGCGGTGTTTTTTCCCGTTTCGGGCGTGTCGTCGCCTGGGCGTTTCGCCAAGGCCATTGACTTTGCGTCATTTCATTGACAGGGAGAGAGGGAATTCTGGGTCATCGGCACGGAGGCGGCATGGCTTTGCATCTGGACGGCATCATCGGCAACAGCCCGGTTCTCCACGAGGTCTACCGCGTCCTGCTCAAGGTCGCGCCCACGGACAGCACCGTGCTCGTCACCGGGGAATCCGGCACCGGCAAGGAACTGCTCGTGCGGGCGCTGCACCGCAACAGCCGCCGCCGGGAACGCCCCTTCGTGCCCATCAACTGCGGCGCCATCCCCAAGGAACTCCTGGAATCCGAACTCTTCGGCCACGAGAAGGGGGCCTTCACCCACGCCATCCGTTCCCGGCCCGGTCGCTTCGAATTGGCCGACGGCGGGACCATCTTCCTGGACGAGATCGGGGACATGGATCTGAGCCTCCAGGTCAAGATCCTGCGCGCGCTTCAGGAGAAGGAAATCGAGCGCGTGGGCGGCACCCAGATCAAGAAGGTGGACGTGCGCGTGGTGGCCGCCACCAACCGCGACCTGGAAAAGGACGTGGCCGCGGGCAAGTTCCGCGAGGATCTCTTTTACCGCCTGAACGTCATCCCCCTGCACCTGCCTCCCCTGCGCGAACGGGACGAGGACGTGCTGCTCCTGGCCGAGTATTTCCTCGGCCGTTTCTGTTCCGAAAAGGGCCGCCCGCGGCTGCGTTTCGAGGACAAGGCCCGGGACATGCTCCTGGCCTATTCCTGGCCGGGCAACGTGCGCGAGTTGGAGAACTTCATGGAGCGGCTCTCCATTCTCTGCGACGGGGAGCGGATCGAGCCCGCCGACCTGCCGGAGAAGATCTGGCGCGACGTGGGCGAGGAGCCGCCCAAGCGGGAGCCGCCCGCCGTTGCCCGCCCGGCCGGGTTCGCTTGGCCTTGTCTCAAGGACATGCGGGACAAGAACATGGGGCTCAAGGATTTCCTGGATGAGATCGAGGCCCGGCTGCTGGACGAGGCCCTGGGAGAGGCCGGGGGAGTCAAGAACCAGGCCGCCGAGATTCTGGGCATCAAGCGCACGACCCTGATCGAGAAGCTCAAGAAGCGCAAGGGTGGCGAGGCGGAGCCGGGCTAGGCCCGGGCCGCGGGGAGGGCTTTCGTGAGGATAGCACGCTCCTTGCATAACCGCGCGACGTGACCGTGAAAAAACTTCGGAAGGCTCCATCGGCGCTTGCCGCCGTCCTTCTGGGGTGGCTCGTCTGCGCCTCCCCGGCTCTGGCCCTGCGTCTGGAATCCCAGACGCGCGGCGACGCCGACGTCTTGACCTTCGCCTTCGATTCGACCCCGCCGTCCTTTTCCGTGTCCCGCAGCGGGGCCCAGGAGATCACCGTGTCCCTCGGGGCCGACCCCTGGAAGGCCGAGAGCCGTCCTTCCGGCGCGGGAGGCGGGCGTCTGGTCTCCGGCGTGGAGCCCGGCGCATCCGGTCTGCGCATCCGCCTGAACACCAACGCCTTCGGCTACGTCACCGCGAACCGTCCCGGCGGTTTTCAGATCACCGTCTTCCGTGATCCCCTCGGAGCCCGCTGGGGCCGCGAACGTCCGGCGGCGACCACTGTGGAATCCCCCGCGTCGGCTCCCGCCGAGCCGCGCACGACGAGGCCCGCGCCCAAGGCCAAGACCAGGGAACAGGCGAAGCCGAAAGCCGAGGTCAAGCCAAAGGCCGAGGTCAAGCCGAAGACGGAAGCCAAAGTCAAGGTTGAGGCCAAACCCAAGGCCGATCCGGTCCGGCGGGAGGCCGCGTCCACTCCGGCACAGCCCGCGGCGCAGGCCGCGCCTGCCGCCGCCGAGCCGCGCCGCGCGGTCGAGAAGGCCCCGGCTGGACCGGTGGTGGTGCAGCCGAGCAAACGCGGCTCCGCTCCCGCCGTGGAGACGGAACTGCCCATGCCCGGAGCTGCGGGAGACGCCGCCCCCGGGCAGGAACCGTATTTTTCCGTGCCGTATTCCGTGCGCACCCAGCTGGGCCCGGGAGATCCCGGCGGGAATGGAACCGTGGGCCAGATGCTCCCGGCGCCCGAGGCGCGCGAGGTGCCTGTGGGCCCGGGCGGCGAGGTCCGCTTCAAGGCCGTGAGCAAGGGGCCCGAGGAGGTCCGTCTGGCCGAGCTGGCCGGGGGCTCCCTGCCGGTCCAGCCCGTCGGAAACGGCTTCGGAGAGGTCAAGGGCCAGGCGAGCGGTGGCGTCCTGCCCCCGGTTCCGGCCGCCGAAAGCTCGGCGGAGGTGCCCATGCCGGACATGAGTTCCGTGCCCACGGGGCCCGTGCTTCCTGCTCCTCCGGCCGCCCCCAAGGCTCCTTCCCAGGCCAAGGCCGAGGCTCCGGTCGAGCCGCCCCCACCGGTGAACGTGGTGCCCGGAGCGCCTGAAGCGGCCCCGCAGGCTCCGCCGGTGGAGCCGCCCAAGCCGGAACCGGCCCATGCCGAGTTGCCGCCGTCCGACAACGCCACGGCCGCCGCCCCCGAGGGCAACGCCACGGCCGGGGAACTGGCCGGGTCCGAGCGCGAGACGTATCTGCGGGAGACTCTCTACACGGCCGAGGGCCAGATGGCCAACGGCGACCTCAAGGGCGCGAAGGAGTCGTTGCAGGGACTTCTGGCCGCCCCGGACCTGCCCGTCGACGTGCGCGAGGACGCCCTTTACGACATGGCCGACACGGTCTACCAGATGTACCGGGATTCCATCCGGGACCACTTCCCGGAGATATCCAAGGCGTACAATGAGGCCATGAACGCCAACCTGAACTCGCCTCGGGTTCCGGCGGCCCTGCTCAACCTCGGCCTGCTGAACCTGAAGGTGGACAACGTCCCGGAGGCCACGGCCTATTTCAATCTCCTGAAGAAGAAGTACCCGGAAGACACCAACGTCCCCTACATCGACTACTATTGGGGCGAGTACGCCTTCAACAAGGGCAATTACGCCGAGGCGGCGCGTCGGCTCCAGACCCTGATCCAGCAGCACCCGGACATTCCGATCATCAAGCAGGCCTCCTACTTGCTGGCCAATTCGCTCCATCTTCTGGGCTACAACGAGCAGGCCTTCCAGATCACGGATTACATGGACAAGCGCTGGCCGCTGCTCTACATGGAGAATCCCCGTTTCCTGAAGCTCGCCGCCGACGTGGAGAACTCCCTGGGCAAGCTCAAGGAGGCCAAGGATCACTACTGGACCTACTACAACCTGAATCCCCAGGCCCAGTTGAACGACATCGTCCTGGCCCGCGTGGCCGACATCTATCTGCGCGATGGCCGCAAGAAGGCCGCCAAGGATATCTACGACAAGGTCATCAAGGATTATCCCGACGCTGAGGGCGCGCTGGTGGCCAAGATGCGCCTGGCCGAGGAGGGCATCTACGACGATCCCACCGAGCCGGTCATGGCCTCGGTCTTCGACCGCCCCTACAACGTGCGGCCGAGGGACACCTACATCGAGATCGCGGAAAAGCATCCGGACAGCCCATTGGCCCCCTTGGCCCTGCTCAAGCTGGCCATGTGGAACGCCTGGAACAAGCAGTACGGCGACGCCTTGGGCGCGGTGCAGGATCTCCTGGACCGTTACCCCAAGAGCGAACTGGTTCCCAAGGCCCGGGAACTGGGCGACAAGACCTTCACCCTGGCCGTGCCGCAACTCATCGCGGACCAGAACTACGGGCGCGTGACCCAGTGGTGGGAGAAGTACAAGTTCGTGGACCAGGGCAAGGTGGACGACGACACCCGCCTGGGCGTGGCCACCTGCTACTGGAAGACCGGCGAACACGACAAGGCCCTGGGCCTGATCCGACGCTACCTGACCAAGAATCAGGTTCCCAAGTATTCGGAGATGGCGCTCAATCTGGCCAGCAACATTTTTCTCGAGACCGGGGCCTGGACCCGGCTGGACGAGTTGGCGGCCATGGCCCGCCGGAACTGGAAGATTCCCAGGAACCTGGAGCAGCAGTTGGACTACGCCCGGGCCATGTCCCTGGAGAATCTCAACGAGCCGAAAAAGAGTCTGCCCATCTGGGCCCAACTGGCCGCCGACGTCACCGTGGACGCGAACGCGCGGGCCAACGCCATGTATTATCTGGCCAAGGCCAGCATGGAGAAGCAGGATCTGCGTCGCGTCTTCGCCTACTCCCAGGAAGCCCTGTCGCTCCTGCTCCAGACCAAGGGCGACAAGGACAAGATCAAGGACGCCATCCTCATGACCGTGTTCGCCACGGAGCATTCCGGCCGCTACGAGGAAGCCCTCAAGTGGGCCTCCGAGTATGACAAGTACATTCCCGAGAGCGATCCCGAGTGGGCCTCCATGCACTTCCGGCTGGCCAACATCTACCGCAAGGCCGGGGCCGTGGACGAGTGGCGCAGGATCATGACGGACATTCAGACCAAGAAACCCGACAGCCTTTACGGACGGATGGCCGCCTCGGCCATCGAAACGCAGGCCCTGGAGCAGAAGGCGCGGGAATACGCGCCCGTGCCCAACTAGGGCGACAGGAGGCATTCATGGACAGAAAACCCATCGTGGCCGGACAGTTTTACACCGCCGAGCCCCAGGCCCTGGCCGCCGAAGTAGCCCGCTTTCTGTCCGTCGCCGAAGGCCGTGCCGACAAACCAACCCTTCTGGCCATGGTCCCTCATGCGGGCTACGTCTTTTCAGGAGCCGTGGCCGGGGCCACCCTGGGCCGGGCCGATCTGGCCGACACGGTGATCCTGCTCGGCCCCAACCACACCGGCATGGGCAGCCGCTACGCCGTCTGGCACATGGGCTCCTGGCTTTTTCCCGGCGGAGGATTGGCCGTGGACGAGGAATTGGCTGAAACCCTCATCGCCCGCGATCCGCGCCTGACCCCGGACCGCACCGCGCACCTCAACGAACACTCCCTGGAGGTGCTCGTGCCCTTCCTGCGGTCGATCAATCCGGACATGCGCATCGTGCCGATCTGCGTGGGCGGAGGCGGAGCCCGCGAACTGATGGACGTGGGTCTGCGCCTGGCCGAAACCCTCAAGGCCCGCAAGACGCCCGTGTCCTTCGTGGTCAGTTCGGACATGAGCCACTATGTCTCGCGCGAGGAGGCCGAGGCCCGGGATTCCCTGGCCCTGGAGGCGATCAAGGCCCTGGACCCGGAGGCGCTTTACGAGGTGGTGCGGGCCAACGGGATCACCATGTGCGGCGTGCTGCCCATGGTCCTGGGGCTGAGCGCGGCCAAGGCCTTCGGAGCCGGCGCAGTCGAGGTGGCGGCCTACAGCACTTCCGGCGATGTGAACGGAGACATGAGCCGGGTGGTGGGCTACGCCGGGGTTCTGGTGAGCTAGCCTGGGGTCTCCGGCGCACGGCCGGAGCGCTCACGCACGATTCAGGAACGTCCTTCGAAGCCGATCTCCGGCACGCCGTCCCGGACGATCAGGGGGATGCGGCGCGACCCCTGTCCCAGGCTGAGCATCTCCTTCAGGTTGGCGGGGTCGGTTTCCACGTCGCGGAATTCCGCCTTCGGGCCGTAAGCATCCCGGGCGCGGCGGGTGAAGGGGCATTTCTCCCGGCCGTAGATGACGACCTTCGGCCGTCTTCTCTCCGTCATCGCAGCACCAGCCAATTTTTTCCCGGCAGGCAGTCCAGAAGCATCTGGAAATGCCGCTCGGCCCTGGGCGTGACCAGGAAAACCTTGCGTTCACGGCTCCAGGCCGCGAATTGGCGGTAGGGCAGCCGGTCGGCGTCCGGGGCCGGGGCGGTTTCGCGCCAGATCCGCACGGGGCGGGCGCGCAGCCCGGGATGGCGGCGCTCCAAATCTTCTATCGGATTCTCATCTTCAAGACAGAGCACCGGCACGAGGCCGCCTCGCGCTCGCTCCTGCTCCAACTGGCAGACGTTGCGGGCCTGGAGCAGGCTCAGACGCCATTGTTCCAGAAGCTCCACGGCCAGTTCCAGGCGTTCCCCCTGGGAGAGGCCGGCGGTCTGGGCCAGATAGTCGCCCTGGGCGTGCAGCGCGCGAACCATGGGATGGGCGGCGGCCTCGGCGTCCTGTTTGCGCCAGCGGCAGAAATTCAGAAAATCCAGGTTGTCGCGGACCATTTCCAGGTCGCGCAAGAGCTTCATTTTGTGTTTGAGCAGCTGCACGCTCTCGGGGGAGGACAGGGCCGCGTCCACCTTGGCCAGGACTGCCGCGCGGTCCACGGCGGGCAGGGTTGCCGAGAAATCCTCCTCGGGAAGAGGGAAGAAAGTCGGGTCCAGAATGCCCTCGCCGGTGATGTTGCAAAAGCGTGCGCCGTTTCCCCGGGATATCTCCCGAGCGAAGAGGGTCGCCTCGTGGGCCGATGCGAAGTAGGGCAGTCGGGTGGTGGCGGCGCGGCCGTGTACATCCGGCACGGTGAAGTCGTTCAATCCCACGAGAATCGGGCTGTCCGGCGGGTAGGCGGGCAGCGGCGCGGCCGGGCCGTCCCCGTGGTATTGCCCGTTGGGCCCGAAGGACAAGTCGGCTCCGGCCACCAGCACGAGAGGCGCGGCCAGGGCCTCGGCCAGACCCAGGCAGGGAAGCAGGGAACTGAGCCAGGATTCCCGGAGACGCGAAGGGTTGGGCAGAACCTCGCGGTCGAAGCTGTCCATGAAGAAGACGCCCCGGAAGCGCTCGGCCACGGCATGCACCGGAGCCAGGGACAGGGCCACCAGGGTGCAGCCGGGCAGGGTGCGCTCCGGCGGCAGGAAGAGAGTCTGCCACCAGCCAGTGTCCAGCTGGACCAAAAAATCCGGTTCGACCCCGTTGCCCAAGCAGAAATCCATGGTGCGCGCGATGCAGGCAACCAAACAGACGCGGGAGAGCGCCTTGAGCCGAGGCGCCAGACCGCGCAGTGAAGGCCCGGGCAGGACCAGGAGCAGGGGGTGGCGGATCCGCGCCCGGGCCAGGGCGTCCGTGAGCGGGGAGCGCAGCAGCAGAGGAGCGTTGCGGCAGCGATTGATTTCGTTGAGGATGTTCGGTGGTTTGGGGCCGTAGAGGCCGCAGGGGTCAGGGATGTTGGCGTTGCGCGGGTAGTGGACGAACTTGCAGAAGAGCCAGGCAAGGTGGCGCTGAATGCGATCCGCGACCACCTTGTTTTCCCGATAGGCTTCCCGGGAGATGAGGAAGTGCAGGCCGTCCTTCAGCTCTTCAGGGCGCACGGTTTGGGCCCGGAGCAGATCCTTCTCGTCGAGGTTCGTGAACAGCAGAACCCGGCCCGCGGGTTTGGCGGCCGGAGCACCGAGGCAGACGAGCAGGGCCTCCGGTGGGATCGGCCCCGGCTGGTCGATGTAGGTCTGGATGTGCATGCGCGCTGCGTGCCTCCCAGGTTGGCGGTCTGGGGGGCAGCATAGCCTCGGCCGGGATCGCGGGCAAGGCCGGAGAGGAGGGAAAGGAAAGGGGCGGCCGCGCGGCGGCCGCCCCCAAGGTGCGTGCGTTTGGTCCGAAACTAGCGGCGCGGGCGGTCCCGGCGGTCGTCGCGGCGGCCGCCTCGGCGATCTCCGTTTTCGCGGGAAGACGGGGGACGGCGGAACTCGTCCAGGTTGACCTCCTGGCCGGCCTGCTCCATGAGCCAGGCCTTGCGGGAGAGGCGGATGCGGCCGCCGGCTTCCAGTTCGATGACCTTGACCCAGACCTTCTGGCCGAGCTGGAGGAGGTCGGTGACCTTTTCGATGCGCTCCACGTCCAGCTGGGACACGTGCAGCATGCCCTCCACGCCGGGCAGAACCTCCACCAGGGCGCCCACCTCGAGGAGCTTCTTGACCGTGCCCTCGTAGTTCTTGCCGGGCTCCGGAGTCTGGTCGTAGTACTGGACCATCTCCTTGGTCTTCTCCAGCGATTCCAGCGTCGGGGCGAAGATGGAGACCTTGCCGGAGTCCTCGATGTCGATGTCCGCGCCGGTCTCGGCGGTGATGGCCTTGATGTTCTTGCCGCCGGGGCCGATGACGCTGCGGATTTTCTCGGGATTGATGTGCAGCACGGCCATCTGCGGAGCCAGGTCGGAGAGTTCCGGCCGCGGCTTGGCCAGGACCATGCCCATGTGCTCGAGGATGTGCAGGCGGGCGTCGCGGGCCTGGGCCAGGGCGCGGCGCAGCACGTCGGACGGGATGCCCGTGGAGAGCTTCACGTCCATCTGGATGCCGCTGATGCCGTCCTTGGAGCCCGCCACCTTGAAGTCCATGTCGCCCAGGGCGTCCTCGTCGCCGAGAATGTCCGTGAGCACGAGGTAGTCGTCGCCCTCCTTGGTCAGGCCCATGGCGATGCCGGCCACGGGCTCCTTGATCGGCACGCCCGCGTCCATGAGGGCCAGCGTCGCGCCGCAGACCGTGGCCATGGAGGAGGAGCCGTTGGAGTCGAGCACCTCGGAGACCACGCGCAGGGTGAAGGGGAACTCGTCCGGGCTGGGCAGAACCTGGGCGATGGAACGCTCGGCCAGGGCGCCGTGGCCGATGTCGCGGCGCGAGGGGCCGCGCATGGGCCGCACTTCGCCGACGGAGTAGGACGGGAAGTTGTAATGCAGCATGAAGCGCTTGGACTCCTCGCCGGTGAGGGTCTCGATGCGCTGTTCGTCGCGGCTGCTGCCCAGGGTGGCGGTGACCAGGGCCGTGGTCTCGCCGCGCCGGAAGAGACAGGAGCCGTGGGTCATGGGCAGGACGCCGACCTCGATGGACAGGGGGCGCACGGTCTTCAGGTCGCGGCCGTCGATGCGCACGCCCTCTTCCTTGATGCGCGTGCGCATGAGCTTCTTGCCCAGGGCCTCGACCACGTTCTTGGCCAGCTTGGCCTTCTCCGGCTCGGCCGCGAACTTTTCGGCCACGGCTTCGAGGGCCTTGGATTCGGCTGCGGATTTGGCCGCGCGGCGGGCGGTCTTGGCCGGGATGGCCAGGGCGGCCTTGAGTTCGTCGGTGGCGATTTCGGCCACGTAGGAAACCAACTCGGAGGCCGGTTCAGGGGCCGTGACTTCGATCTTGGGCTTGCCGCACTTGGCGCGCAGCTCATCCTGCAGGTCGAGCAGGGGGATGATCTGCTTGTGGCCCCATTCCAGGGCGTCGGCGATGAGGTTCTCGGACAGGAACTGCGCACCGCCCTCGACCATGACCACGGCATCGCGGGTGGCCGCGAAGATGAGGTTCAGACTGCTCTCGTCCTGGGCCCGGTGGTAGGTCGGGTTGAGCACGAATTCGCCGTCGATGTAGCCCACGCGGGCGCCCGCGATGGGGCCCAGGAAGGGCATGGGGGAGAGGTGCAGGGCGGCCGAGGCGCCGGTCAGGGCCAGCACGTCGGGGTTCGTGTTGCGGCCCGCCGAGAGCACGGTGGCGACGATCTGGACTTCGTCGGCGAAGCCCTTCTTGAACAGCGGGCGGATCGGACGGTCGATGAGGCGGGAGACCAGGGTCTCGCGCTCGGAGGGGCGGCCGATCTCGCGGCGGAAGTAGCTGCCGGGGATGCGTCCGGCGGCGTAGGACATCTCCTGGTAGTGGCAGGTCAGGGGGAAGAAGCCCTTGTCCTCGGGCAGGGGGGCGGACACCGCCGTGACCAGGACGACTGTGTTGCGGCACTGAATCCAGACCGAGCCGTGGGCCTGGTTGGCCATCTTGCCGGTTTCCAGGGCGATCTCAATGCCGCCCGTCAAGGGGGTGGACAGGCGCGTTTTTTCGAAAGGTACCAACATGTTCGTTCCTCTACTGTTTGGGATGCGGGTCATTGCGCCGTCTCTCCCCGGAACGTGAGAAGGCTTGGGAAAGGGCTCTTGCCTCGGCAAAAGCGCTTTCCGCAGCCAACCACGCACGCTGCCGGGACCATCCCGGCCCGGGGGGGCCTTCGCCTCGCGCTCCTTGCGCGGGGTCGGGCCTGGCGCGGAAACATCCCCGGGGACGCCGTCGTCCCCGGGGATTGAAACCGAATGTGCCGGTCGTCCGGCTACTTGCGGATACCGAGACGCTGAATCAGGTCGCGGTAGCGCTGGATATCCTTGTTCTTCAGGTAGTTGAGAAGCTTCCGGCGCTGACCGACCAGCTTGAGCAGGCCGGTGCGGGAGTGGAAGTCCTTCTTATGCACCTTGAAGTGCTCGGTCAGGTAGGTGATCCGCTCGGTGAGCAGGGCCACCTGCACTTCCGGAGACCCGGTGTCCCCTTCGTGCCGCTTGTATTCCTCGATGATCTTGTTCTTGCCTTCGGCGTCCAAAACCACAGCGCTATCCTCCAGGTTGGTGTTCAACTCGCCGAACCGGGGCCCTTGTCGCGGCGTGGCGCTTCCTCGCTCCACAGTCCCCGCAGGATGACCCAGCACAAGTTTCCGTCCTTGGCCTGAGCTTCCACCAGAGCCAGAGGGCTGCCGCCGGGCTCCAGAAAGACCGCGTGGTCTCCAGGAGCGGCGCGCCCCTCGGCCTCCGTCTCGGCCACCGGCAGCCAGGCTCCGTTTTTGACCTGGGCGGCCAGCGTATCGCTCAAGCGGAGCCGGGACCAGTGGGGGAGCGCCTCGGCCAGAGGGATGACCCTCTGGGCGAAACGCTCCGGCTCGCCAAGGACGGCCTCGAGATCGTGGGCCTGCTCCAGTCCGAAGGGCAGGCTCGCCTCGCGGGTCAGTTGCGTCATGATGGCGCCGCAACCCAGTCGCATCCCCAAGCTGTGGACCAGGGAGCGTACGTAGGTGCCCGCCGAGCATCTGACCCGGAATCTCGCCGTCGGAAGGGCTATTTCCAACGGTTCGGCATGGAAAACCGTGACTGCCTTGCTTTTCACGGGCACGTCCTCGCCGGCCCGTGCCAGCGAGTAGAGCGGTTTCCCCTTATGTTTCGCCGCCGAATAGGCGGGTACTTCCTGTTCTGTCAAGTCCTTCCAGGCTTCAACCGCCTGGGCCACCTCCTCCGGGGAGGCCGTCACCTCCGAGCGCGCGAGGATCTTGCCCTCGGAGTCGTAGGTGTCGCTGGTGAGCCCGAGCGTGAATTCGCCGGAATAGATCTTCTCCCCCCCCGTCAGGTAGGAAGCTATCTTTGTACCCTGTCCGAGCAGGACAAGCAACACCCCCTGGGCCAGGGGGTCCAGGGTGCCGGCGTGACCGATTTTGAACTGGCCCAGGCCGTGCTTGATCCGGTTCAGGCAGGCCGCCGAGGTGGGGCCGGTCGGCTTGTTCAGCACGAGCAGGCCGTCCAGCTGGCGGGGATCGTGGCGGTTGCGGCGGCTCACTGGCGATCCTTCAGGCCGGGCATGCGCCCCACGGCCTCGGTCAGGTTGGTCAGGACCGTGCCCAGCGGGGCTTCGATCATGGCTCCGGCGGCGTTCCTGTGCCCGCCGCCGCCGAATCCGGCGGCCACGGCCCGCACGTCGTCCGCGCCTTGGGAGCGCAGGCTCAGCTTCCAGCGCTCCGGCCCTTCCTGGCGCACCAGCACACAGACCCGGGCGCCGCGCAGGCGGCGAAGAAAATTGACGAACTCCTCGCAGTCCTCGGACGTGGTCCCGGTTCCGTCCAGGTCGTCTCGGGTGACCACGGCCAGGGCCATGCGGCCGTCGTGGCGCAGCTCCAGGCTGCCCAGAACCCGCCGCCACAACTCCAGCCGCCGGGGCGACCACTGATTGTTGACCCGGGCGTTGACGCCCTCCAGGTCCAGGCCGCCGCGCAGCAGCTCGGCGGTCAGCTCCAGGACTTCGGGGGTGGTGTTGCCGTAAGTGAAGTGGCCGGTGTCCGTGACCACGGCCAGATAGACGGCCTCGGCCAGGCCGCCGGTCAGGGGCGCGCCCAGCTCACGGGCCAGCTTGGCGACCATGGCCCCCACCGCCGGCTCGGCCGGGTCCACCCAGTTCACGGCCCCGAAGTCGGGATTGCCCAGGTGGTGGTCGATGTTCACGGTGCGTTCGGGATCGAGTCGCGCGGACAGCTCGGGGCCCAGCCGTTCCGGCGCGCCGCAGTCCAGGGTCACGGTCCAGTCGGGCAGAACCTCGGGCAGACGCGTCGAAAGCGGCCCGGGCAGGGCCAGCCAAGCGTAACGCTCGGGCAGACCCGAGGGATTGTAGAGCACCACGTCCTTGCCCAGGGCCCGGAGCAGGAACCCCAGCGCCGCCGTGGCGCCGATGGCGTCGCCGTCGGGATTGACGTGCGAGGCCACCAGGAACGAGCGGTTATTCTTCAGTATTTCCGAGATTTCCCGGATGGGGCTTGGCATAGACCATGTCCTCGAGAAAGGTGTCATGCACGAAACGCAGTTCGGGCAGGTAGCGGAGCTTGAGGCGCTTGCCCAGGAGTCCGCGCAGTCGGCCGGAGCATTTTTCCAGCGCCGTCACGGCGTCCTTGAGACGATCCTCGCCGACGGGCAGGGTGAAGAAGACCTCGGCGATGCGCAGATCCTTGTTCATGCGCACGCCGGACAGGGTGACCATGTCCAGCCGGGGGTCCTGGATGTCCTCCAGAAGCATGCCAGCCAGTTCGCGCAGGATCTGGTCGCCCAGCCTGACCGAACGGCGGGAGTCGGTGGTCTTCATCTCATTCCTCCGGAGAGCTGGAAAAAATTTCGGTCTCGCAGTGGACCAGCTCGGCCTCGGCGGCGGCCTCCACCAGGTTCAGGGCCTTGGCCAAGCGACCCTCCACGACTTTCGTCTCGTTGCCCACCGTGACCGCCGCCAGCACGAGGCGTTCGTGGGAATCCAGGGCGTCCACTTCGGAAACGGCCAAGTTGAAGCTGTTGCGGAGCTTCTGTTTGAGGCTTTGGGCCACCTTGCGCTTGCCCTTGAGCGAGTCGTTGCCGTGGAGCCGGAAATCCAGGGTGAGCGTGCCGATGATCATATCATGATTCCTGGGGGCTCCGCCCACAAATCCCGGCCAGGGGCGCGGCGTCCCTGGGATACCTTCCGCGGGAATCCGGGGGGCCGCCGGGGCCCCCCGGGAAGTGTTCGCATTATTCCAAGGTGCGGGCGACTTCCTTCAGTTCGAAGGCCTCGATCACGTCGCCGATCTTCACGTCGTTGAAGTTCTCCAGGCCGACGCCGCACTCGTAGCCCTTGAGCACTTCCTTGGCGTCGTCCTTGAAGCGTTTGAGCGAGGCCAACTGGCCGGTGTAGACCACCACGCCGTCGCGCAGCAGCCGTACCTTGGCGTTGCGGGTCAGCTTGCCGTCCACTACGCCGCAGCCGGCCACGGTGCCGACCTTGGGCACGCTGAAGGTGTTGCGGACCTCGGCCTGGCCCAGGTAGGCCTCCTGGATGTCCGGCGTGAGCATGCCGGACATGGCGTCCTTGATCTCGCCCACCAGCTTGTAAATGATGTCGTAGAAGCGGATCTCGATGTTCTCCCGCTCGGCCATTTCCTTGACCTTGGCCGTGGGGCGGACATTGAAGCCGATGATGATGGCCTGAGAGGCGGCGGCCAGCATCACGTCGGACTCGGTGATCGCGCCCGCGCCGCCATGCACCACCTGGACCTTGACCTCGTCGGTCGAGAGCTTGTTCAGGGCTTCGCCGATGGCCTCAAGGGAACCCTGCACGTCGGCCTTGACCAGCAGGTTCAGGCTCTTGGCCTCCTGATCCGGCTTGGAGGCCAGGAAGGACTCCAGGGAGATCTTGGATTTGCCGCCGAGTTCCTTCTCGCGCTGCTTGATCATGCGGGACTGGGCGATGCGGCGGGCGACCTTGTCGTCGGTCACCACGGCGAATTCATCACCGGCCTCCGGCACGCCGTCGAAGCCCTGGATCTCCACGGGCCAGGCCGGCCCGGCCGACTTGATCTTCTTGCCCTGATCGTTGAACAGCGCGCGCACCTTGCCGTGCTGCACGCCGCAAACGAAGGAGTCGCCCATCTTGATGCTGCCCTCGCGGATGAGGAGGGTGCCCACCGGGCCGCGCCCCTTGTCCAGCTTGGCCTCGATGATGTGGCCCCGGGCGTGCTTGTCCGGGTTGGCCTTCAGCTCCAGCACCTCGGCCTGGAGCAGGATCATTTCCAACAGGCTGTCGATCCCGACCTTCTGTTTGGCCGAGACGTGAGCATAGATGGTTTCGCCGCCCCAGTCCTCGGGCACCAAGCCGAACTCGGAAAGTTCGCGGCGCACGCGGTCGGGGTTGGCCCCTTCCTTGTCGATCTTGTTCACGGCCACCACGATGGGCACGTTGGCCGCCCGGGCGTGGTTGATGGCCTCGCGGGTCTGGTCCATGACGCCGTCGTCGGCCGCCACCACCAGGACCACGATGTCCGTGACCTGGGCCCCGCGGGCGCGCATGGTGGTGAAGGCCTCGTGGCCCGGGGTGTCCAGGAAGACCACTTCACCGCGATCGGTGGCCACATGGTAGGCGCCGATGTGCTGCGTGATGCCGCCGGCCTCGCCCGCGGTCACGTTGGTGGTGCGGATGGCGTCCAGCAGGGAGGTCTTGCCGTGGTCCACATGGCCCATGATGGTGACCACGGGCGGACGGGGTTTGAGATCCTCATCCGTGTCCGGGGTCTCCTCGACCAGGAATTCCTGTTCGTCGAAGGAGACGTTCTCCACCTCATAGCCGAACTCGGAGGCCAGCAGGGTGGCGGTGTCCAGGTCCAGGGCCTGGTTGATGGTGGCCATCACGCCCAGGGCGAAGAGGGCCTTGATCAGGGCCGGGGCCTTGACGGCCATCTGCTTGGCCAGATCGGAAACCCGGATGGTTTCGTCCACGCGGATCTTGCGCTTCACGGCCTTCTGCGGCTGGGCGGCCTCCTGCGGCATTTCCTTGGGAGCCTTGCGCTTGCGGCGGCCGTGGCGGCGGAAACCTTCCTCTTCGCCGGGCATCGGCTTGCGCTTGCCCGGTCCTCCAGCCGCGGCGGCGCGACGAGCGGCCTCCTCGGACTCGAACCCGGGAGCGCCGTGGGAGAATTCCACCACGCGGCGATCCTTCTTGCGCTGTTTGCCGCGCTTGCCGGCCTCGCCATCCTTGTCGGAACGAGGTGGAACGGCGGCGTCGGGGCCGCCCGGGCGCGGGCCTCCGGGACCGCCGGGGCGGGGGCCGGAAGGACGGGGGCCTCCGGGACCGGCGGGACGCGGGCCTCCGGGGCCGCCGGGGCGGGGGCCGCCAGGGCCGGCGGGGCGACGAGGCTCGTATGGCCGCTCGGAGCGGGGCTGGGCCGCGGGCTGGGGCTGCGGCTGGTTCGGATCGGGACGGGAAATGATGCGCACCTGCGGGATATGCACTTCGCGGCGCGGCTTTTTCTTTTTCTTTTCCTCGCCTTCGGTGGCCTCGGCGGCTTCCTGCACGGGCGCCTCGGTGGTCGGAGTTTCGGCCGCGGCGGCTTCCTGTGCCTCGACCTTGACCGCCGGTTCAGGAGCTGTCTCCTCGACTGTGGGAACGACGGGCGCGGCGGACGTTTCGGCCTCGGCCTTCGCGGTGGTCTG
>Ga0265295_1000506_pt1 | contig 78406 bp, 79 predicted proteins | sample Munlansysbiofilm_FD_192503 | JGI IMG/M metagenome (GOLD analysis project Ga0265295, IMG submission 192503) | Leachate microbial communities from a municipal landfill in Southern Ontario, Canada - Methane capture system biofilm | ecosystem: Engineered > Solid waste > Landfill > Unclassified ... | reverse complement strand
TACGCACAACAGAATAATTGTGATAGGGGGCGGAGCGGCAGGGATTCTAGCCGCGGGAACTGCAGCCGCAGCTGGTGCTGAAGTGCTAGTGCTGGAAAAGATGCCGCGAACCTTGTTGAAAGTGGGGATAAGTGGGAAGGGGCGCTGTAATATCACCAACGTGGCCCAAATTCCGGAATTTATAACCCATTTCGGGCGTAACGGACGCTTTTTGCGTCAGGCATTCCACCGTTTTTTCAGCGCGGAGCTTTTGACCCTCCTGCAGCAGGCTGGGGTTAGCGTTACCACAGAGCGCGGTGGACGCGTGTTTCCCACCAGCGGGAAGGCGATGGATGTGGTACGTGCGCTGCGGCGCTGGGCGGAGAAAAGCGGCACGGAGATTAACACTGGCGTGGATGTGGATACGTTACTGCTCCAGCAGGGGCGGATTGCCGGAGTGCGTTGCCGTGGCACCAATTATCCTGCTACCAAAGTAATTCTGGCCAGCGGCGGGGCTTCGTATTCCGCTACAGGTTCAAGCGGTGAGGGGTATCGCCTTGCGCAGGAGGTAGGGCATCATGTAGTGGCACTGCGCCCGGCACTGGTCCCTCTGCTCAGCTCTGGGGTTGATTGCGCTGCCCTGAATGGCTTGGCACTGCGCAATGTAGGGGTGAGCCTGTATGTTGCAGGGAAAAAGCAGGCAGATGCGTTCGGTGAGTTGACCTTCACCCCTGATGGGGTGGCAGGACCGGTGATCCTCACCTTAAGTCTTACTGCGGTAGATGCCCTCAGCACCGGAGAAGATGTACGCCTGGAGATCGACCTGAAGCCGGCGCTGGATGACAAAAAGCTCGATGCCCGCCTCATCCGCGATTTTGCGAAACGCACCCATGAACCGCTGCACAGCATTCTGCGTGGCCTCCTGCCGCGGGAGTTGGTTCAAGTCTGCCTCGAACAAACCCAGGTAGATGCAGAACGGCTCGGCCACAGTGTTACCGCGGAACAACGTAAAAAACTGCGCCATTGGCTCAAACATTTCAATGTAGAGATCCACGCCCATCGCCCCATGGAAGAAGCGATTGTAACCGCTGGCGGGGTCGATCTGCGCGAAGTTAATCCGCGCACCATGGAATCGAAACTTGTGCCGGGACTGTATTTTGCGGGCGAAGTTCTCGATCTGCAGGCCGATACCGGAGGTTACAACCTGCAGGCGGCATTTTCCACCGGCTGGCTCGCTGGCACCAGCGCCGCAGCGAACAATATCACCCAACCACACCAAGAGGATTAATCTCAATGTTCTTGCTTGATCAGCCCTATATCTCTGATTTCTTCCGCCACACCCTCAAACAATATCAGATTCCAGTGGTGGCCACCCCCGCTGCACTGGAGTTGGAACTGCTGCCGGGCACTGTTCTGGTTGAGCCTCACACGGCGGTGCAGCAGTTGCGCAACGATATTAATGCTAATTGCGCAAATTCGCCCATCTACACCACCTCGGAAAACTCCATTAACTGGATTGTTACCCATCTTGCAGATACTCCATTGCCGGGCGCAATCAATCTGTTCAAAGATAAACTCCTGTTTCGCCAGCGTACCCGTGCGCTGTTTCCGGAGTTTTCCTTTCAGGGGGTGGAATACGCAGAACTGGATAACCTCGAGATAGAAAATTTTACTTTTCCGTTTATCATCAAACCTTCGGTGGGTTTTTTCAGTATGGGGGTGCACATGGTGGATTCAGGTGCAATGTGGGAGCAGGTCCGCGCTGCCATCCATGCGGAAGTTGCGCAGCAACAGGCGATCTACCCCCTTGAAGTGCTGGATACCGCAACCTTTATCATTGAGGAGTGTATTGATGGGGATGAGTTCGCGGTAGATGCGTACTTTGATCAGGACTCTAACGCCGTCGTGGTGGGAATTCATCAACACCTGTTTGCCTCAGCTCACGATGTGAGTGATCGCGTATATATCACCTCGAAACAGATTGTGTTGGATCATGTGGCAGAATTCAGCGCGTTTGCCACTGCCATCGGAAAACAGCTGGGGGTTAAAAATATCCCCGTGCATATAGAGTTGCGCCGCCAGGGGGATACCATTCTCCCCATCGAGGTGAACCCCATGCGTTTTGGCGGTTGGTGTAGCACTGCAGATTCAACCGCCATGGCGTTTGACTTCAATCCCTACCTAAGCTATTTCACCCGTCAGCCTCCTGCGTGGGATGCCATCCTCGCGCCTAAAGATGCCACGCTGCACAGCGTAGTGGTGCTGGATAACTCCACCGGCATTGAGGCAGATAAAATAGCAACCTTTGACTATGCCAGTTTGGAGAAGATGTTTGAGAATACGCTGGAGCTCCGCCGTACCGATTATAAACGCTACAACGTGTTTGGATTTTTATTCAGCGCCACCCGCCCAGAAAACCTCGCCGAACTTGAGTATATTTTAAGTTCTGATCTCAGGGAGTTTGTAACCTCGGGTTGAGGAAGCAGAGGATGGGGGATTAGGCGTTAGCTCAACAGCACTCTCTTCCCCCTGCATAACCCAGTAGCAGCAGTTAATGCCTGCGCTACCCTAAAATATATCCCAGCTGTAAGTGCCCGCCAGGAGATGTTGCCGCAGTGCTTTGAACCCAAGTCAATAGACACTGCAAACACATCCAGACTCAGAGCAATCGCAAGAATTAATACATCAACCACGGATACACCCTATCGGAACCCTATTGGGACCCTATCGGGATTATACGGTGCCATTTCACCGCGCATGTGTTGGTTGCGCTGCACGCGCTGGCTGAACTTTTCCACAGGGGAACACGCTCTAATGAAGTCAGCAGGGGATAGTTTGCACAGGTACCTGTGGAAAACTCTGTGGTCTGGGGAGAACTTTGTCATACAATGCAACGTTTCCACCGCTATGCCTAAAATTTAGGCAGATAGATGAGGGACAGGTTAAGTCAAAATTGCGGGGCCAAAAGCAGGTTGGCAACCGTTCAGATGAGTGCAGTAGCTAGTGGAGAGGTTGGGGTTCGCAAATTATACATTTCAAAAAACAACATTAAAATCAGCTAGGCAAAATACGCCACCCTGGGGATATCTCAAGATTGATACAGCTTTTTATGTGGCGGGAAAAAAGAAAAGTCAGGTACCCAGGTACCTGACTTCAGAATTTGGCGGGAGTAGATGGGAATCGAACCCACCGAAGACGGGATACGCCTTCCATCGGCTTTGAAGGCCGTGAGCGCCACCAGGCTACTAACTACTCCCATTAGGTTTGATTGAGCAGGTTATATATCAGTTTTGCCTTGTTGCTTCAAGCTCTTTCATGGCAGATCAGGGCTGGATGATTTTATGTGCCGCGTTCATTGTCTCTAGGATTTCGAGCATGTTGGAGACTATCCCCACCTTGAGTTTGTCTGTGAGAGTGAAAAATTCGAGGCACAGCCCGCAGGAAGCTATCTGCACCCCCTGTTGCTCTAGAGTGTGGAGCGCTTCGAGAACCTGAGAGCCTTTGCAGGTAAGCTTCACCCCGCTGTTGACGAAGAGGATCTTCTGCGGCAGGGGGGCCACTTCTCCAAGAGTGAAGATGAAGTTGCGCATCAGCACTTCGCCGAGTTCGTCGCTGCCTCTGCCCATGCAGTTGCTGGAGATATACACAATGCGGGCGTCTTGGTGTGCGCTGGGGCTATTTTTTGTTAGGGCTGAGCTTTGGCTTTCCTGCGCGGGGATGTGGCATTCGAGCCCATCCTGCAGGGTGAGGGTAAGGCGAATATGGTCATCTGCAGGCTCACTGCTGACGTCGTATCCCTCTTTGGTGGCAAGGCGGGTGACGTTGGCTTGAGCAATTTCATCCCCAACCAGAACAATGGCACCGCTACCGGGGTTGGCAAGCAGGTATTTGCGGGTTTCCAGCACCGGTTTGGGGCACTGCATGCCACGACAGTCTATAGTCTCCATAAGGTTATCTCCTTTATCCCTTGGTTTTACTGTGGTTGTCTTCCCCTTCGTACTGCAGCCGAAGCGTTGCTGCCGAGAGGCGAAAAAGATGGACTGCATGTCTGAGCGTCAGCGAGTTCAGGTCCATCCGCCGTATGGCAGCATAGGCGTAGGGATCCCGCAGGGCTGAGGTGCAGGGGTATCCTTCTTTTGCTTTGTGTCTTTGGCTTTCAGGCAGATGTATTACGCACCAGGCGCACCAACGTCTCTACGTGTGGAGTTTGCGGGAACATATCCACCGGTTGTACGGTGTTGATGGTGTAACCGTTTTTCTGCAGATGGTGCAGATCACGTGCAAGGCTGTTGGGATTGCAGGATACATACACAATCTGCTGCGGTTGGATGCTGAGAAGCGCATCGAGCACCGGCGCATCGCAGCCACTGCGGGGCGGATTTATCACGGCGAAATCTATGCGGCGTGCGTTTGCTGCAAGTTCAACCATGGCATCTTTGGCATCGGCAGCGATAAAGGTACAGTTGGGTAGATTGTTGAGTTCGGCAGCAGCTTTGGCGTTGAAGATCGCTTCGGGGTTGATCTCAATGCCGGTAACATGAGCACCGCTGCGTGCTAGATGCATGGCGATTCCGCCGACACCGCAGTAGATATCCAGCGCGCGCATCCCCGGCTTAAGAGCGGCCCACTCTGCAATGGTGGTGTAGATAAAGCGCGCTTGCTCGTGATTTACCTGAAAAAACGAACTGGGGGAGAGGCGCAGGGATACCTCGCCAATCTGATCGATGAGGTCATCCCCACCGAGCACCTTCACGGTGGTGGGGCCGAAGACCACACTTCCCGTAGAGGAGTTGATGTTCTGATGTACGCCGATAATTTCGGGCACCTTTTTACGCAGCCACTTGGCGAGGTGGGTGATTTCGCGGTAGTTGCGCTCACTCGTGACCAGAGTCACCAGCGCTTTGTTGAATTGCGGACTAACCCGCACGGCAAGGTAGCGCAGCAGGCCGCGCTGTGATATCGCGTTGTATACATATACATCCTGTTTTTCAATCTCTTCGCGTAGCGCCTGGGCAATGGTGTTGATTAGAGGATGCTGCTGGGGGCAGTTGCCGATGTCTATAACCTCGTGGGTGCCACGCTTGTATAGCCCCACCATCGCCTTGCCCCCAACCTTAGCTAAAGCCAGCTTCGCGGTGGTGCGATATCCCAGCGGATTTGGAGCGCGCCGCACTGGGGAGACCGTGATGTTTTTAAGTTCTGGGTATAGTTGCAGCGCGTTTTTAACCTGTTCTTGCTTGAATTGCGCCTGATGGTAGTAACCCATGTGGATCAGGGGGCAGCCTGGGCAGGTGTCGGCGACAGGGCAGGCTGGGGTAGTGCGCTGTTGGCTGCGGCGCATCACTTTTACCAGTTCGCCCACTCGGCGCCGTTGTCCATCGTGGAGAATGCGCACCTTTACGTGTTCTCCTGGGAGGGTGCCGGCAATCCAAAGCTCTTTTCCGCGCTCGCGCACTACGCCGATACCATCCCCATTCAGGTACTCAATGGTGGTTTCGTGGGGCGGAGTAAAGGTTTTTTTGTGTGTGGGGCGCTTGCCCTCTTTTTTATGTGTGGATGCCATGTGTAGGTAAAATCTTTCTGGGCAGAAGTTGTGATTAAGCTGTTCAGTCTGGGCTTTGAGTATCCCTGAAAAGGGTGGTGAAAGCCTCGGTTGGGAATAAGTGCTCATGTCTAATTTGACAGATGTTGCCGCAAGTTAACGCCTTAGTGCGGGGGTGTCAATAAGGATGGTGTGTAGCAACGGCTCGCGCCTCCTTGGCGCTTGACCCCTCTAGCTGGGTGTGGCTTTATATGTGGCAATAAGATGTCGTAGGGTGTGGTGAGCTACGAACTGCATCGGGGTTGGAAGGGTTGACGCGGTTCTCTTCGATCCCCAGCATCCTGCGTTACTGCGTAAAAGGGAGATTGCGGCTCAAGTCTGCAATGATGTGGTGGCTTGGATGGCATCCCTGCCATTAATTCCGTACATATTTGTGATGAATTGAAAGAATATCCCTAATGATTCTACCGTCGGCTAAAGGCCCTACGCAAAACTATACCACCCGCGTCCTGCGGGTGGGGGATGTAAATGTTGGTGGTGGTGCGCCGGTGTCGGTGCAGTCTATGTGTAATACCGACACTCGCGATGTTGCCGCGACGCGCACGCAGATCATGGCGCTGGCAAGTGCTGGGTGTGAGATTGTGCGCTGCGCCGTACCCGATATGGATGCCGCGGCCGCGTTGCCCGAACTGGTGCGCAGCAGCCCCATGCCGCTGGTGGCGGATATTCACTTTGACTACCGCCTCGCCCTGCGCGCATTGGAGGCGGGGGTGGATTGCCTGCGCATCAATCCCGGCAATATAGGGGCGCGCTGGAAGGTAGCAGAGGTGGTGGCGGCGTGTGCAGAACGCCAGGTGCCGATCCGCATCGGAGTCAACGGCGGTTCGCTAGAGGCGGAACTGTTGCAGCGCTACGGCCACGCTACCCCTGAAGCCATGGTGGAGAGCGCCTTGGGGCACATCCGTATTCTGGAGGAACTTAACTATCCGAACATGAAGGTGAGCCTGAAGGTTTCAGATGTGAGGCGCACCGTGGAGGCGTATCGGATGCTGGCGCAGCAGGTGGATTACCCCCTCCATGTGGGGATTACCGAAGCGGGTACCACCTGGAGCGGAACCATCAAGAGTGCCGCGGGTTTGGGGGCGCTGCTGGTGGATGGTATCGGCGATACCTTGCGCGTTTCCCTCACCGGAGATCCGGTAGAGGAGGTGCGCGTCGGGTGGGAGCTCCTGAAGGTGTTGCGTTTGCGCCAGCGGGGGCCGGTGTTTATTAGCTGCCCTACGTGTGGGCGCTGTCAGATTGATTTGATAGAAGTAGCCGAAGAGGTGGAGCAGCGTCTCGCCGGACTTCAGAGTCCCATCACCATTGCGGTGATGGGGTGTGTGGTCAACGGCCCTGGCGAAGCGCGGGAGGCCGATCTTGGTATTGCTGGAGGGAAGGATATGGGGCTGCTGTTTCGCCATGGGGAGAAACTGCGCTCTGTCCCTCAGGGTGAACTCGCCGATGCGTTGGTAGCAGAGGCGTTGCTGTTGGACGAACAGTTGCGTGGGCACTGACACCGCTGTTTAATCTGTGCTGCATGGCTGCCAAAAGCCGTTGTCGCAAGTCAGGCGCTAGCGTCACTTGCAGGGACGGCACGTTTAAACGCCCATGCTTCAATTTTCTTGATCTGCTCTGCCATGGTGACCGAGATCGGCACGGTCTGCCCCAGAGCCTCCATAATATCTTTCTGCGTCATGGGGCGCTTGCGCGCCAAAGCCTCAAACTTTGCACTTGCCACTGCCTGCTCAATTTCCGCACCGGAAAATCCTTTGCTTGAATGTGCCAGAGTGTCGGGCTCAAACTCTGCTGCGTCAAAACCCAGACGCTGCAGATGGATGGAGAAAATCGCCTTACGCTCCTCCAAGGCGGGGAGGGCGATATAGAAAATTTCATCGAAGCGTCCTTTACGCAACACCTCTGCAGGGAGCATCTCGATAGCGTTCGCCGTTGCGGCGACAAATACCGGTGCGGTTTTTTCCTGCATCCAGGTGAGGAAGTAACCCAGCACGCGTGAAGAGGCGCCTCCGCCGGACTTGAACCCCTGGGTTGAAATTCCCGATTCCAGTTCATCGATCCATAGCACGCACGGCGACATCGCTTCCGCGAGGGAACATGCCAGATTGAGGCTGTGCTCGGGGGAGCCGTAGGTGCCAGCATATACGGTAGCCATATCCAGGCGCAGGAGGGGAAGGTTCCAGCGCGCTGCGATCGCCTTTACAAACAAACTCTTGCCGCAGCCGCTGATCCCCATGAGGAGCACCCCACTGGGGAGGTTTTCCCCCGCCGCTAGCTGTGCTGCGCCGAAGGCACGTTCCCGTTTCTCCATCCAGTGTTTGAGGTTTTGCATCCCCCCGATTTGAGCTTCATTGAGGTTGTTGTCGACAAATTCGAGCACGCCAGATTGTTGTACCGCCCGTTTTTTATCCAGATGTAACGCAGAAACCACCTCTTGCAGCTGTTGAGTGCGCGTAACCCGCGCAAGGCGCAGGGCGCGTTCGAGGCGGATCATATCGAGACCAAGGGCAGCGCGCACCATATGTTCCAGCGCGTCTGGTTCTTGGAGAAGCTTATCCAGAAACGGATCACTGTGACGTAACTTTTCCAGAAAAGTAGATATCTCACCCGCATTGGGAAGGGGATGGGTGAGCTGCACCACATGGCTTTGCAGGGGCGCGGGTATTTCCAGATTGCGCCCCAGGAAGATCAGACATTTGCGTCCACTGCGAGCGCGCTGCTGCGAAAAATCTAGGAGGAGGCGCTGAATTTTGGCGCTATCGTGCCAGAACCACTGCATATCCATAAACGCATGAACCCCTGATGGAGTCTGAATGGCGCGGCTTAAAGCTTCAGCCGCGTTTTGCTCTCCGGCGTGTGTTCCCTCCAGACAGTTCCACTGCTCAACGCTGCCAACATCCTTGACTCCACGCTCGATGGCACTTTGAATCAGGCGGATGCTCCGGCTTTCATTGCTGGTGCTAATAGCAATAATAGGGGTGCCGGCGATGATATGCTGTAACAGATTGTTTAGGGTCAGGGTTTCTTTCATGCCTGGGGTATCCTTTGGTATAATTGCGATCCCCTGTGGGAAGTTGGGATCACCTGTGGGGTTGAACTTGATATTAAGATAGAGGCACCAGATGCCCCTAGACTTTATTGCATTTTGCGCTAAAACAAGCTAGCTTTAGCGTTTCTAGCGACATTCTACCAGTTTTTAAATCTAGCTTCAGGGATAATTTAATCATGCGTCTTAGCCAGTATTTAATGCCAACTCTCAAAGAAACCCCTGCAGATGCGGAAATCGTCAGTCATCAGCTCATGCTGCGTTCCGGCATGATTCGCAGGGTTGCCGCCGGAATCTACACCTACTTGCCTCTTGGGCTCCGCAGCGTGCGCAAGGTTGAGCATATTGTGCGCGAGGAGATGGATCGCGCTGGTTGTATCGAACTCCTGATGCCCATGGTTATTCCAGCAGAGCTGTGGGAGGAGAGTGGGCGTTGGGAAGAGTATGGGCGCGAGCTGTTGCGCTTGCGTGATCGCAAGGATGCACAGTTTTGTCTTGGCCCCACCCATGAAGAGGTGATCACCGATGTGGTGCGCAACACGGTGAAGTCGTATCGTCAGCTCCCGCTCAACTTATATCAGATTCAGGGCAAGTTTCGAGATGAGACCCGTCCCCGCTTTGGACTGATGCGCGGACGCGAGTTTATCATGAAGGATGCGTATTCCTTTGATCTCGATTCTGCCGCAGCTGATGGTGCATATGAAAAAATGTACACCGCATATCAGAATATCTTCCGTCGCTGTGGTCTGAACTTCCGCGCGGTGGAGGCGGATACCGGCAATATTGGTGGTTCGTTCTCGCACGAATTCATGGTGCTGGCCGATTCGGGCGAAGATGCCATCGTTTCGTGCGATACGTGTGACTACGCCGCCAATGTTGAAAAGGCGCAGGTGCGTATCCCTGAACGGGAACGTCCGCAGCCGACACAAGAGTTGGAAAAGGTGAGCACTCCAGGGCAGAAAACCGTGGCCGAGGTGGCACAATTCCTTAAAGTTGAGGCAGCGCAGATGCTTAAAACTTTACTCCTGGAAAGCGACACCGGTGAGCAAGTGGCGGTGGTGCTGCGCGGCGATCGTGAACTCAATGAGATCAAGCTGTGTCGCAAGTTGGGGTGTAACGAAGTGACCATGGTGGATGACGCGACCGTGGAAGCGCTGAGTGGAGCTCCATGCGGCTTTGCTGGCCCAGTGGGTCTGAAGATGAAGATATTCGCGGACAACGAAGTGGCACTGATGTCCGACTGTGTGACGGGCGCCAATCTGGCGGATTTTCACTACCGCGGAGTTAACTGTGGGCGTGACTTTGAGGTGGATGAGTTTGCCGATCTGCGTCAGGCCGAGGCGGGCGACGGGTGCCCGCGTTGCGCTGGCACCCTCCAGAGCTGGCGCGGCATTGAAGTGGGGCATGTGTTTAAGCTCGGCACCAAGTACTCCGAAGCTCTTGGCGCTACGGTGCTGAATGCCGCGGGGAAACAAGAGCCTCTGGTGATGGGATGTTACGGTATCGGCATTGGACGCAGCGTGGCCGCCGCCATTGAGCAAAATAACGACAAAAACGGCATTATCTTTCCCATGCCCATTGCCCCGTTTCAGGTGCTGATCACCCTGCTCAATCCCAAAGATGAGGAGGTGGCTCGCGCTGGGGATGAACTTTACAGTTATCTGCAGGAGCATGGTATTGAGGTGTTGCTTGATGATCGAGATGAACGCCCTGGAAGTAAGTTCAAAGATGCAGACCTTATCGGGATTCCACTGCGGGTAACCGTGGGGGCACGCGGTCTAAAAGAAAGTGTGTTAGAAGTCTCCTGGCGCAGTGATGGGGAGAAAAAAATGATCCCCATCGCAGAAGCTGGGACGTGGCTCATCAATGGGGTTCATGAAGCTATGCAGGATAAGCGCTAGAGTATGTATCAGGTTGAAGTGGACGACAGTGGCCGTGTTGCCCTGCCGCAGCGGGTAGTAGCAGGGCTGAAAAGCCGAGACATGGTAGTAGAGTCTTGGTCGAGCACACATGTGATCCTTGGGGGGCGCGGAGAGGATACTCCGACGGTTAACATAACCCTCGGAGATATCGGAGTTCCCGACGTGTTGTCGTTCTTCAACATGTTCCGCAAGACGGGAATTCTCCATCTGGATCTGGATGACGGATATCGACGCCTGTTTTTTCAGGATGGAGAGATCATTTTTGCTGCCAGCGACCGCCTTGAGGATGACTTGGGGGAAGTGTTGTGCGAAATGGGCAAGGTGGAGCGCAGAGATCTCCAGGCGGTATGTTCCGAATTGCGTGTCGGAACAAATCTGAGCCAGATGCTGGTTAAACTCGGTCTCGTAGCGGCGCGCGATCTGTGGCTTGCTACACGTCAGCAAGTTGAATCCATTGTGTATGCGTTGTTTACCAGTAAAAGCGGAAGTTGTTATTTTGTGCCTAACAACCTAGAGCAGGACAACATTGTACGTCTATCCATGAGTACTCAGAATCTGATTATGGAAGGGTTGCGGCGTGTGGACGAAAAAGCCCTGTATTGGCGCAGGCTGCGTTCTCCCGATGCGATGCTCTCCTATACTGGACGTGACCCCAGCGGGCTGGAGGCAGATGAAAAACATATGATGCGCCACCTCTACACGCAGGAGCAGACGGTGCGTAGACAAATGGCCATCAGCGATATGTCTGAATACGATGCCTTACGGGTCTTGCATCAGTTGGTGGAAAGGGGGATGCTTGAGGTTTCAGCCGCACAAAAACAGGTGCAATCCCTTCCGCCGGAACTTGCATCCGTTTGGGCGCTGTTCAACGAGATGCTGGCACTTCTGTATGAGGAGATTAGTCCCCACTGTGTAGAAATGCGTGCCGAGGTGGATCGGTTTATTCGTGAGTTACCTCACCCGCATACATATGTGTTCCGAGGGGTGCGGGTTAGTGCTAAGGGCACTTTGGACATGGACACCCTGGCGGATAATCTGCTCGGCCTCGAACTGGAGGAACAGAAACGTCTGCTGGTGGAGGCGCTTACCGAAGTGGTGTATATGGAATGTTCCATAGCGCGTAGAGTTCTCGGTAGTGATGCAAGCTCTGATATGGTGCGCAGGGTGCAAGAGTTCACCGTACGTGCACGCAAGCTTCTCGACTAGAGATCCGTAAGTCTCTCGATTTAGCATCACCTTCCGACCGAGGATTAACAGGGTTTCGCATGTACTGGTTTCGCATGCATGTGGAGCTTCCCAGGCAGGAGAAAAATATTGAAGGTAAAAGACAAGCTCATATTTGCTCTAGATGTAGACACGTTTGAGGCCGCAACCCGCTGGGTTGAAACCCTTAAAGGTGAAGTGGGGATGTTTAAGGTGGGCAAACAGCTGTTTACGCGCTGTGGCCCAGAGGTGGTAAGTATGATCCGTGCTGCAGGGGAAGAGGTGTTTTTGGATCTTAAATACCACGATATCCCCAATACTGTAGCGGCGGCGGCACTCGAAGCCGCACGCCTGGGGGTAAAAATGTTCAACGTGCATGCACTTGGGGGGAGCAACATGATGGCCACCATGCAGGAACGGGTGCGTGCAGCTGCTGCTACCGAGGGGTGGCAGCTCCCTATAACTCTGGGGGTGACTATCCTTACCTCCTCTTCTAATGCAGATCTGCGTGCCGTAGGGATTGAGCACTCTGTGGAAGAGATGGTTGAGCGTCTGGCGCTGTTGAGCAAAGAAGCCGGGCTTTCTGGTGTAGTTGCTTCCGCGCGGGAGTTGGGTTTGATTCGCGCTGCGTGTGGGCGCGATTTTGTGGTGGTGACTCCTGGGGTGCGTCCCGCCTTTGCAACTGCCGATGACCAACAGCGCATTGTTACCCCCGCAGCAGCTATAGAGCAAGGGGCAGACTATATTGTGGTAGGACGGCCAATATCCAAGGCGGATGATCCCGTTGCTGCCGCTCGTGCTATTGTCGCAGAGATGGAAGGTGGCGTTGGCTAAGCAGCGAATAATTTGTGGCATCAATGCGGTTGCTAGCGCATTGGACTCAGGTTCTCAGGTCCACACCCTGGTGTGTGCAAGCGGACGTCGCAATGCGCGGATTCAGAAACTTGTCGACGCGCTACAGAAACAGCAGGTCGAAGTGAAAGAGGTGGAACGTTCTGCATTAACTCAGCTGTGTGGGACCGATAAACATCAGGGAGTTGCCGCATATACAGATGCCGTGGCACACAAAAGTCTGGCGCAGCTCCTGGGCGAAACCGCGACTGGAGAGCGCTTCTTTCTTCTGGTGGATGAAATCACAGATCCGCACAATTTTGGCGCACTGATCCGCTCTGCTGCTGCGGCGGGATGCCAGGGGGTGGTGTACGCCAAAGACCGGAGTTGCCAGATCACTCCAGTGGTGGAAAAAGCTGCTGCAGGCACCCTTAACTTGGTGGCTCTGTGTCAAGTGACAAATCTTTCACGTGCGATTTCAACCCTGAAAGATGAAGGAGTATGGGTATATGGCCTCGCTCTGGAAGAATCGACTTCCATATATGCAACTGATCTAAGGGGTGACATCGCATTGGTTGCAGGGAGTGAGGGGCGCGGAATTCGTCCTAGTGTCCTTAAGGCATGTGATGGGGCAGTGCATATCCCTATGCCCGGTCAAGTTGAGTCCCTCAATGTGTCTGTTGCAGCGGGGGTCGCGCTGTTTGAGGCGGTGCGCCAGAGAAATAATGGAGAGAAAGTAACCTCCAGGTAAAAAAAGCTGGGAAAACGGTTGACACCCCAGCTTAATTCAATTATAACCCACATCGTTCTTGCGCATCGCTGTTTATGTGCGAGAAAGGGGTTGCACCAAGTGGCAGAATAGTGTACACATAGCAACTCTGCGCTGGCGTAGCTCAATCGGTAGAGCAACTGACTTGTAATCAGTAGGTTGGGGGTTCAATTCCTCTCGCCAGCTCCATAGAAAAAAACAGGCGCAAGCCTTTCAGAAAGTCCTTTGGAGGGATACCCAAGTGGCCAAAGGGAGCAGACTGTAAATCTGCCGTCGTAGACTTCGGAGGTTCAAATCCTCCTCCCTCCACCAAAATTTCACTTCGGGTGAATACGATATCGGTCGCTGCAGGAGCTTAAGGCGTGAACTGCGGAACAGGTGTCGAGCTAGCCCAGGGTAAGAGTTTCAGTTAGAGCGGGAGTAGCTCAGTTGGCTTAGAGCATCAGCCTTCCAAGCTGAGGGTCGCGGGTTCGAGTCCCGTTTCCCGCTCCATTTTTTGCACAGCGTAGATGGTGTAATTGCCCACATAGCTCAGATGGTAGAGCACTTCCTTGGTAAGGAAGAGGTCACCGGTTCAATTCCGGTTGTGGGCTCCATCGGTGTTCTGTTGTCAACTTTCCAGGTAGATTTTGATGGGCTGTTACGAAGGGCTCGGTGCCCGATCAGGGTTATGAATATTTTACAGAAAAGAACAAAGAAGGGGAGTACGTTATGTCCAAAGAGAAATTTGAAAGAACTAAGCCGCACGTCAACATTGGAACCATAGGGCACGTTGACCATGGCAAGACCACCCTCACCGCCGCCATCACCAAGGTAATGGCCGGACAAGGGGGAGGGGAAGCCCGCGGATATGATCAGATTGACAACGCACCAGAAGAGCGCGAGCGTGGGATCACCATTGCAACATCACACGTAGAGTACGAGACCGCAAATCGTCACTACGCTCACGTAGACTGCCCCGGTCACGCCGACTACGTAAAGAACATGATCACCGGAGCTGCACAGATGGATGGCGGCATACTGGTAGTATCAGCTGCAGACGGTCCCATGCCTCAGACCCGTGAGCATATCCTGCTAGCGCGTCAAGTAGGCGTGCCCGCAATTGTGGTATTTCTCAATAAAGCCGACATGGTAGACGACGAAGAGCTCATGGAGCTCGTAGAACTTGAAGTGCGTGAACTTCTCAGTTCCTACGACTTCCCCGGCGACGACATCCCAGTAATTGCCGGCAGTGCGCTCAAAGCACTAGAGTGTGAGACAGGTGATGATGCCGAAAAGCCGATCATTGAGCTTATGGCGCAGATAGATTCCTACATTCCCGAGCCCAAGCGCGCCATAGACCAGCCGTTCCTCATGCCTGTCGAAGACGTATTCTCCATCTCTGGTCGTGGTACAGTAGCTACCGGACGTATAGAGAAAGGGATCGTCAAGGTAGGTGAAGAGGTGGCAATCATCGGCATGCGAGACACCCGCAAGAGCACAGTAACCGGCGTAGAGATGTTCCGTAAGTTGCTCGATCAGGGGCAGGCCGGCGACAACGTAGGGATTCTGTTGCGCGGACTCAAGCGCGAAGATATTGAGCGTGGTCAGGTACTCGCTGCCCCCGGCAGCATCACCCCCCACTCAAAGTTCAAGGCCGAAGCCTACATTCTCACCAAAGAAGAGGGTGGACGACACACCCCGTTCTTCAAAGGATATCGTCCTCAGTTCTACTTCCGCACCACCGACGTAACCGGTATTGTGGAGCTGCCTGAGGGTGTAGAGATGGTAATGCCTGGCGACAACATCGCCATGACAGCAGAGCTGATCACCCCCATCGCTATGGACAAAGAGCTACGCTTCGCGATTCGCGAAGGTGGTCGTACTGTCGGTGCTGGTGTTGTAAGCGAAATTATTGAGTAGAATCTGTAAGGACTGGTGTGATTCAGAAGCCAGTGGAGATATGAAATGGCAGATATAATAACGCTGGCGTGCACAGAGTGTAAGCAGCGCAATTACACAACGACCAAGAATAAGCGCAATCTTCCTGATCGCTTAGAGTATAAAAAGTATTGCCGCTTTGATCGCCGCCACACCCTGCATCGTGAAACGAAGTAGTGTAAATTCAGGCATATGATACTGCAGGCCAGTAGCTCTAATGGCTAGAGCACCGGTCTCCAAAACCGGGTGTTGGGGGTTCGAATCCCTCCTGGCCTGCCAGTTTTGCCATTAACCAGAGAGGGCATATAGTGGGAAAAGTCACCGGATTTCTAGGTAATGTCAAAGGTGAACTGCGTAAGGTCACTTGGCCTACCAGGAAAGATACATACGCATCTACTTTAGTTGTAATCGTATTTGTGTTTATGGTGGCCGTCTATCTCTGGGGTGTAGACACAATTCTTTCGACCTTGATTAAAACTATTCTGAGTCGATAGAGAGTGGTGAATAGATAATGAAATGGTATGGAGTGCATACGTACTCAGGGTACGAAAACAAGGTCAAGATAAACCTTGAAGAACGGATCCGCATGCTTGGCATGGAGGATCAGTTCGGAGATATCCTAGTACCTTCAGAAATAGTTGTGGAGCTCAAAGACGGGGAGCGCAAAACTTCCACGCGCAAGTTTTTTCCCGGCTACATATTAGTACAGATGGAACTAAACAGCGAAACCTGGCATGTGGTTAAAGACACAACCAAGATCACTGGTTTTGTAGGCGGTGGCACCAATCCACCACCAATCCCGGATGCCGAAGTAGAAAAAATTATCGCCCGGATGGAAGAGGGTGCTGAGCGTCCTCGTCCCAAGATTGAGTATGAAGTGGGTGAAACGGTCCGTGTGATTGACGGTCCTTTTCTTAATTTCACCGGGGTTGTGGAAGATGTCAAGCCAGACAAGGGTAAGGTGAAGGTCATGGTAAGTATTTTTGGCCGCGTGACCCCTGTTGAGTTGGATTTTATACAGGTTGAAAAGACCAGCTAGGCTGGGTGGAAAATTAAGGAGTAACTGATGGCCAAAAAAGTAGCAGGACAGATTAAACTGCAGATCCCGGCGGGAAAAGCTAATCCATCCCCCCCGGTTGGACCAGCACTAGGCCAGCATGGTGTAAATATTATGGAATTTTGCAAGGCCTTCAACGCTAAGACTCAAGGCGATGATGGTATGATTATTCCAGTAGTAATTACCGTTTATGCTGACCGTTCATTTTCATTTATAACCAAAACACCTCCTGCGGCCATACTGCTCAAGAAAGCAGCCAAGGTCAACAAGGGTTCTGGTGTTCCTAATAAAGAGAAGGTTGGCAAGGTTACGCGCGATCAGGTGCTTGAAATTGCACGTATCAAGATGCCGGACCTTAATGCATACGATGAAGAGGCAGCTGTGCGTACTGTAGAGGGTACGGCGCGCAGTATCGGACTTGACATCGAATAAAGTTGGAGTGAAAGCTGATGGCTATAGGTAAAAAACAGGTAATCGCTAAAGAAAAGGTCGATAGATCGCAAAAATATTCTTTGAGCGAGGCCGTGCAACTGGTTAAAGAGGCGGCATACGCCAACTTTGATGAGACCGTTGATCTTACAGTTCGCCTTGGTGTTGATCCGCGCAAAGCAGACCAGATGGTAAGAGGTGCGGTTGTGCTTCCTAATGGTTTGGGAAAAACCGTACGCGTGCTGGTGTTCGCCAAAGGGGAGAAAGCGCAAGAAGCTGAGCAAGCAGGTGCTGATTTTGTTGGCGGCGACGACCTGGTTGAGAAGATCCAAAATGGTTGGTTTGAGTTTGATACCGCCATAGCAACTCCCGATATGATGGGCGTTGTAGGTAAGATTGGTCGCCTTCTAGGACCTCGTGGACTGATGCCTAACCCTAAGGTAGGTACGGTGACGTTTGACGTGGGCCGTTCTGTAAGTGAAGCTAAGTCAGGTAAAGTTGAATATCGTGCTGAAAAAGCAGGTATTATCCATGTTCCGGTAGGGAGAGTTTCCTTTGATGAGCAGAGTCTGCAGGGCAATATAATTGCACTTATGGATGCGCTGATCAAAGCTAAGCCCTCTTCTGCTAAGGGGATTTATCTGCGTAAAATAAGCATTTCCAGTACCATGGGTCCCGGTGTACAGGTTGATGTGCCCGATATTCAGGCTCAGATAAAATAACTAGTTATATTTGTCTGCTTTGGTTGTGAAGCCGAAGCAGAATTGCTTCTCTGCCATTGATGCAGAGTACATTCCTCGTCGTAGACAGCAGGCACATACAGGTTTAATGCAAGTAGCTATCTGCACCTGCCGAGACTGAATGGAGCCATTTCGTGTCTCCCAGTCCAATCGAGGGGATAAGAAATTCTAAGAAAGGAGGAGAGATGAATGGCTAGTAAAAGCAAAGAACAGTTGGTAGCTGAGCTGAGTGAAAAGCTTAGGAATTCTAAAGCAGCATTTCTGGCTAACTACAGAGGCATTACGGTAGAGCAAACCAACGTGTTGCGTGGCAAGTTGCGCGCAGCAGGGGTTGAATATCGTGTAGTCAAGAATACCCTGCTCTCTTTGGCATGCAAAGGTACAGACTTTGAGTGTCTGCAAGAGCATCTGACAGGTCCTACTGCACTCGCATTGGCACTTGATGACCCGGTTCAACCCGCAAAAATACTGTTTGAGTTCGCTAAGGACAGCAAAGTCTTTGAACTCAAGACTGGGGCCCTAGACGGCAACATTCTTGGGGTTGGCGATATTGAAGCGCTGTCGAAACTGCCGAGTCGCGAAGTGCTTCTGGGCAAGATGCTCGGCTCTATGAGCGCACCGGCAACAAATTTTGTTGGTGTTCTTGCAGCAGTGCCTCGTTCACTGGTCCAGGTTCTTGGAGCAATTCAAGAACAGAAGAACGCCTAGTTGCGCAACTGAATACAAAATCTTAAATAAGTAATGTTTTACATAATGGAGACAAATAATGGCTGATATCACTAAAGAACAGGTAATTGAGTTTATTGAGAACATGACTGTTCTTGAACTGGCTGAATTGGTAAAAGAGCTGGAAGATAAGTTTGGCGTTTCCGCAGCTGCACCTGTTGCAGTTGCCGCCGGTGCACCTGCTGAGGCGGCTGCAGCTGCTGAAGAGCAGTCTGAGTTTGATGTAATCCTCTCAGCTGTTGGCGACAAGAAAATCAATGTAATCAAAGTTGTGCGTGCTATCACTGGTCTTGGGCTCAAGGAAGCTAAAGATTTGGTTGATGGTGCACCTAACACTGTTAAAGAAGCTGCTTCTAAAGAAGAAGCAGAGGATTTCAAAAAGCAACTTGAGGAAGCTGGAGCTTCTGTCGAACTCAAATAACGTACAACTTCATAATTCTCTGTTAAAAAGCCAAGGTCGCATTGCGGCCTTGGCTGTTCTTCGTTCTTTTCCTAAGGAGTGATCATGGCTTATTCGATTACGAATAACCAGCTGTTGCGTAAGCGTTTTTCTGACGTTAAAAGCGTCATCGAGATGCCTAATCTCATTGATATTCAGAAAAATTCCTACAAACGCTTCATGCAGGAGGATACCCCTCCAGACCAGCGCGAGCTTATAGGTCTTGAATCGGTATTCCGCTCAGTATTTCCAATTAAAGATTTCAATGAGACCTGTTCGCTGGAGTATGTATCCTATGTTCTTGAAACACCTAAGTACGATGTAGAAGAGTGTCATCAGCGTGGCATGACTTATGCTGCGCCGGTGAAGGTGCGCGTCCGTTTGGTTTCATGGGATGTGGACAAGGATACCGATGTTCAGTCTATTCGGGATATAAAAGAGCAGGAGGTCTATTTCGGCGAAATCCCCCTGATGACAAAGAACGGTACCTTTGTTATCAACGGTACTGAACGTGTAATTGTAAGTCAGTTGCATCGCTCTCCAGGGGTATTTTATGATCACGATCGGGGAAAAACTCACTCTAGCGGTAAGTTCCTTTACAGTGCGCGGGTAATACCCTACCGAGGTTCCTGGCTTGATTTTGATTTTGACCACAAAGACTTGCTTTACGTGCGCATTGATCGCAGACGCAAGCTTCCGGCAACGGTGCTGCTTCAGGCTCTTGGCTATAGCGGCGAAGAATTGTTGCGCTATTACTATGACACTGAAGTTGTCAATATCAACTCTGATAGCTTCGATAAAGTGGTTAATCTAGAGCTTCTTACTGGTCAGCGTGCGGTGCTTGAGGTTGTTGATGCCGATGGCAATGTGATCGTGCGCCCCAACCGGAAGTTTACTAAATCCGCAATTAAAAAGATTGCCGATGCCGGCCTGAAAACAATTCCTGTAGCTGAGGAGGAAGTTGTTGGGCGTTACTTTGCCACTGATGTTGTCGATGAAGAGAGCGGTGAAGTGCTTTTCGAATGCAACCAAGAGCTCACTGAAGCTGCGGTGGAAGTGTTGCGCGAGAGAGGCATTAAGTCTGTCGAGCTCCTTTTTATTGATAACCATTATGTAGGCCCCTACCTGCGCGATACTTTAGCGCTAGACACGGTAACCACTCCCGAAGATGCTATTATCGAGATTTACCGGCGCTTGCGTCCTGGAGATCCGCCTACGGTTAAGAGCGCGAATGCGCTATTTGAGAATCTCTTTTTTAGCGCAGAGCGTTACGATCTTTCCATCGTAGGGCGTTTGAAACTCAATTATAAGCTTGGCCTTGATAAACCTCTTGAAGAGCGCACTTTGTCCAAAGAAGATATCTTGGAGGTAGTTCGCTACCTAATAGATCTGCGTAACGGACAGGGTACCATTGACGACATTGACCATCTTGGCAATAGGCGTGTCCGGGTAGTGGGTGAGTTGTTGGAAAACCACTACCGTGTTGGGCTGGTTCGGATGGAGCGCGCTATCAAGGAGCGCATGAGTCTGCAGGAAGTTGACAGTCTTATGCCACACGACTTAATTAACTCAAAACCGGTTTCTGCGGTAGTAAAAGAGTTTTTTGGTTCGTCGCAGCTATCGCAGTTTATGGACCAAACCAACCCGCTGTCAGAAATTACGCACAAACGTCGCCTTTCTGCTCTTGGCCCGGGTGGACTGACGCGTGAGCGCGCTGGTTTTGAGGTGCGTGACGTTCATCCTACCCACTATGGGCGTGTTTGTCCTATAGAAACCCCTGAAGGGCCGAACATCGGTTTGATAGCATCTTTATCCACCTATGCACGCATTAACGAGCACGGCTTTGTGGAAACACCATATCGTGTGGTTAAAGATGCACGTGTTACGGACGAGGTTCGTTATTTTTCTGCGTTGGAAGAGGAAGGCAATACTATTGCGCAGGCCAATGCGGTGCTGGATGAGGACGGCCGTTTTGTAAATGATGTGCTTAATGTGCGTCAGAACGGTGAATTCCTTATGCTCAACCGCGAAGACGTACAGCTGATGGATGTCTCGCCGAAGCAGTTGGTTTCCGTAGCCGCAGCGCTTATACCGTTTCTCGAAAATGATGACGCAAACCGTGCCCTCATGGGATCCAACATGCAGCGTCAGGCAGTCCCTCTGCTGCGCGCAGATGCACCCCTCGTAGGTACTGGTATGGAGCGTAAGGTTGCGCACGATTCTGGTGCCACTGTTGTTGCGCACAATGATGGTGTAGTTGATTCTGTAGATGCATCGCGCATTGTGGTGCGCGTGAGTGAAGGGCAAAGTGGCGCTACAGGAACTGGGGTAGATATCTACAATCTGACCAAGTTTATCCGCTCGAATCAAAATACTTGTTTGAATCAGAAGCCCGTTGTAGAGGTAGGTGATCAGGTAAAGTCCGGCGATATTATAGCCGACGGACCCTCAACTCAGTTTGGCGAGCTGGGGCTTGGGCAGAACATCTTGGTCGCGTTTATGCCGTGGGAAGGGTATAACTTCGAAGACTCCATTTTGATTTCTGAGCGCCTGGTCAAGGATGATCGCTACACTTCGGTGCATATTGAAGAGTTCGAGTGTGTCGCCCGCGATACTAAGCTCGGCAAGGAAGAGATCACCGATGATATCCCTAACCTCGGCGATGATGCACTGAAAGATCTCGACGAAAGTGGGATTATTCGCATTGGCGCTGAAGTTAAGCAGGGCGACATCATGGTTGGGAAAATCACCCCCAAAGGTGAGACCCAGTTGTCGCCAGAAGAGAAACTTCTGCGTGCCATCTTTGGTGAAAAAGCTGGAGACGTGCGAGATACCTCGCTGCGAGTACCACCAGGTGTCGAGGGGGTAATTATCGGAGCACGTGTTTTCTCCCGCAAGGGATCCGATAAGGATGCCCGCACAGAAAAAATAGAGCAGCAAGAGATAGAAAAGCTCCTCAAAGATCAAAACGATGAAATTCGCATTGTGCGCGAGTCTGCGCGCAATAAGCTAACTGATATTCTTGCAGGGAAGCTCCCTGCAGTTACAGTTACGGATAAAAATGATAACATTGTGCTGCCTAAAGGGGAGCCCATTGAAGCAGACAAGCTTCTGCAACTTCCTATGGAGCGCTGGAACGAAATATCCCTGGAAGACGCGCCGGAAGCTGAGGCAACAGTAGCTGATGTGTTGACGCATCTGAAAGAACATGATGCGGGAATAAAAGCTAAATTCACCGAAAAAATTGAGCGTATTAAGCGCGGAGATGATCTCCCCCCTGGGGTTATTAAGATGGTCAAGGTGTATGTGGCCATTAAGCGCAAGCTCTCTGTTGGGGATAAAATGGCAGGACGTCACGGTAACAAAGGTGTTCTGTCCCGTATCTTGCCCGAGGAGGATATGCCTTATACTGAAGATGGCACCCCCGTTGAGATCGTTCTCAACCCACTTGGGGTTCCATCACGTATGAACATTGGTCAAATCCTTGAGGTTCACCTTGGTCTTGCAGCTCGTGGACTGGGAAATCAGATTCAGGCGGAACTTGATCGGCGTGCGGGAATAGATGAATTGCGCGCGAAGATCAAGGATGTGTATTCTGATAAGGAGCTTGACCCGTTCATCGACAATCTGTCGGAGCGGGATGTGAAGAAACTCGCTAAACGCCTATCTCATGGTGTACCCATGGCTACCCCTGTGTTTGAGGGGGTGAGCGAGGAGGATGTTAAGGCTCAGATTAAAAAAGCTGGGTTTGATACCTCTGGGCAAATGACGTTATATGATGGACGGACTGGTGATGCATTTAAGGAAAAAGTTACTGTTGGCATCATGTACATGCTTAAGCTGCATCACTTGGTTGATGACAAGATTCACGCCAGAAGTATTGGTCCCTACAGTTTGGTGACCCAGCAGCCGTTGGGTGGTAAAGCGCAGTTCGGTGGGCAGCGTCTAGGTGAGATGGAAGTTTGGGCGATGGAGGCTTATGGTGCCTCGCATGCTCTGCAAGAATTTCTCACGGTTAAGTCGGATGACGTGGCAGGCCGAACCAGAATGTATGAGGCCATCGTCAAAGGGCGGCATACCCTTGAAGCTGGGTTGCCAGAGTCGTTCAACGTCTTGCTAAAAGAGCTTCAGGCTCTATGTCTTGATGTAGAACTGCTGGAAGACGAAAAAGAATAATACTGCCATCCCTTAAGGAGATGAGTTTTGGAAGATAGTATTAACCTGTTTGAGCGTCCTAAGGATCCGTTGAGTTTCGATACCATTCGTCTGTCGCTTTCATCGCCAGAGATGATTCGCGAACGCTCCTTTGGTGAAGTTAAAAAGCCGGAGACCATAAACTATCGTACCTTCAAGCCGGAACGTGACGGCCTGTTCTGCGCCAAGATTTTCGGCCCGGTAAAGGACTATGAGTGTAACTGCGGCAAATATAAACGTATGAAGCACCGAGGCATCGTATGTGAGAAGTGTGGCGTAGAAGTTATCCCGAGCAAGGTGCGTCGGGAACGACTGGCCCACATCGATCTTGCGTGTCCGGTTGCGCATATTTGGTTTTTGAAATCTCTCCCTTCGCGTATTGGCACTTTGCTGGATATGACGCTGAAGGATCTGGAAAAGGTGCTGTACTTTGAGGCATATATCGTCCTTGACAGTGCTGATACCGAGCTGGAAGTGGGACAAGTGTTGCCGGAGGAAAAGTATCACGAGCTGATGGCAGAGTATTCCGGACAGTTCTCTGCTGGGATGGGAGCTGAGGCGATCCGTGAATTACTTGCAGCCCTTGACCTGGAAGAGATTGCGCAGGAGCTCCGAGTTGAGATGCGCGAGTCCACGAGTGAGGCGAAGAAAAAGAAAGTTGCAAAGCGCCTGAAGGTGGTCAACGCCTTTTTGCGTAGCAACAATCGTCCTGAATGGATGATTCTTGAAACTCTGCCAGTTTTGCCGCCAGAATTGCGCCCTCTGGTACCTCTTGATGGCGGACGTTTTGCAACTTCAGATCTCAATGATCTGTACCGCAGAGTAATCAATCGCAATAATCGCTTGAAACGTCTTATGGACCTGTATGCGCCCGAAGTTATTATCCGTAACGAGAAGCGGATGTTGCAGGAGGCGGTGGACGCCCTGTTTGACAACGGACGGCGTGGCCGCGCAATTACCGGACCTAATAAACGCCCGCTGAAGTCTCTGTCTGACATGCTCAAAGGTAAGGGTGGGCGTTTCCGCCAGAATCTTTTGGGTAAGCGTGTGGACTATTCAGGACGTAGCGTTATAGTTGCTGGTCCGGAGCTGAAGCTACATCAGTGCGGCTTGCCGAAAAAAATGGCACTTGAGCTGTTCAAGCCGTTTATCTACAACAAGCTCGAAGAACTTGGTCTGTGTACCACCATCAAGAGCGCAAAAAAAATGGTGGAAAAAGAGAAGTCCGAGGTGTGGGACGTGCTTGAAGATGTTATCCGTGAGCACCCAGTCATGCTTAACCGCGCCCCGACATTGCACCGCCTTGGGATCCAGGCGTTTGAGCCTGTTCTGATTGAGGGTAAAGCAATTCAGTTGCATCCGCTGGTATGTACTGCGTTTAATGCGGACTTTGACGGGGACCAGATGGCAGTCCATCTGCCGCTGTCTATAGAAAGTCAGATTGAAGCGCGCGTGCTCATGATGTCGACTAACAATATCCTGTCTCCTGCGAATGGGAAGCCTATTATTGTCCCCTCACAGGACATGGTCTTGGGACTGTATTATATGACGCGCATCCGTCCCTTTATTAAGGGGTCGGGTAAAATCTTCAGCTCCCCTGATGAGGTGCGTATTGCCTATGACGCTGGTAAGGTTGAGCTTCAGGCTGGGGTCAAGGTACGTATGAGCCAGGAAGTTGGTGCGCCGCCTGAACTTGTTGATACTGCAGTGGGTCGTATTATTCTGCGCGAGATTGTGCCTGAGGTGATCCCGTTCGACCAGGTCAATCGGGTGATGACTAAAAAGCAGATTGCAGAGCTTATTGATGCTAGTTTCCGCCTTGCTGGCAATAAGCAGACGGTTATCCTAGCGGATAAACTCAAGCAGATCGGCTATAGATACTCCACAATCGCAGGTATTTCTATCGGTCTCAACGATATGGTCGTTCCAGAGTCCAAACAAGCCTATATCGATGCAGCGCTCGAAGAGGTTAAAGCTATCCAGAGCCAGTACACCGATGGATTGATCACTGATGGTGAACGTTACAACAAGGTGGTGGATATCTGGGCTAAGTGTACTGAAGATATTGCAACTACCATGCTGGCGGACCTATCTACGGACCGTTTCGAGTCAGAAGATGGTGAAGTGGTGGAAGCGCCGTCATTTAATGCCATCCATATGATGGCTGATTCAGGAGCACGCGGGAGCGCACAGCAGATTCGTCAGCTTGCGGGTATGCGTGGGCTGATGGCTAAGCCTTCTGGCGAGATAATTGAAACACCAATTACTGCTAACTTCCGCGAAGGGCTCACGGTGTTGCAGTACTTCATCTCCTCTCACGGTGCGAGAAAAGGGTTAGCTGATACAGCCCTTAAGACTGCAAACTCCGGATATTTGACCCGTCGTCTTGTGGATGTAGCGCAAGATGCTATCATCACTGAGCAGGATTGTCATACCCTCGACGGAGTTATGATTTCGTCTCTGATTGAATCTGGCGAGGTTATCCAATCCTTAGGGGACAGAATTCTTGGGCGTACTGCGCTCGAAGATATCTGTGATCCGGTGGATGGGCACGTAATAGTAAAGGCTAACCAAGAGATTGATGAAGCGCTGGTGAAAAACATCGAAGACGCAGGTATCGAAAGGGTCAATATCCGCTCGGTGCTTACGTGCAAGAGTCAGCAGGGTATCTGCGCATCCTGCTATGGACGTGATCTTGCTCGCGGACATATGGTCAATCTCGGTGAGGCTGTTGGCGTAATTGCTGCGCAGTCTATCGGGGAGCCGGGTACACAGCTCACCATGCGTACGTTCCATATAGGTGGTGCCGCATCCAGAAGCGCAGAACAGACCTCTTTGGAGGCGCGTTACGACGGGGTGCTGCAGTTTGAAAATTTGAAATCTGTGCTTAATCGCGAAGGCAACCACATCGTAACCAAGCGAAACGGGCAAATCGTAATCGTGGACGAAACCGGACGTGAGCGTGAGCGGCATGAGCTTCTGTATGGTACTAAGCTCCTAGTAGGGCCAGGGGAGGAAGTAAAGGCCGGGATGCAACTAGCTGAATGGGATCCATACACCATGCCGGTCCTTACTGAGGTAGGTGGGCGCGTCCACTATGGCGACATTATCGCCGGTCTCACTATGGATGAAAGGGTTGACGATGTAACTGGTCTTTCTCGCAAGGTGATCATTGAGTCAAAGGCATCTGATAAGCGCCCTCGCATCATTCTTAAGGATGAAGAAGGCAAGTCGGTCAAGCTTCCGTCTGGGGTTATCGCACGCTACATGCTCCCTGTTGGTTCAAATATCAACGTAGCTGAAGATGTAGTCGCTTACCCGGGCGATATTCTGGCCAAGATTCCGCGCGAAACTACAAAGACCAAAGACATCACTGGAGGTCTGCCGCGAGTGGCAGAGCTATTTGAAGCTAGAAAGCCGAAAGAATTCGCCATCCTAAGTGAGATTGACGGGATTGTGACCTACGGTAAAGATACCAAAGGGAAGCGCAAGGTTGTGGTTACTCCAGAAATTGGAGATCCCATGGAATACTTGATTCCTAAGGGTAAGCACATCAGCGTACAAGAAGGTGATCAGGTTATTGCTGGTGATCCTCTTATGGATGGATCACGTAACCCGCACGATATCCTGCGTGTGCTGGGTGAAAAGGAACTGGCAAAATACTTAGTTGACGAGGTGCAGGAGGTCTACCGCCTCCAGGGTGTAACTATTAACGACAAACACATTGAAACCATTGTGCGTCAGATGTTGCGTCGCGTAGCGATTCGTGAGGTTGGAGATACTGATTTCTTGATCGACGACCAAGTTTCACGCGAAGAGTTTGAAAAAGAAAACAATCGAGTTCTCGCTGAAGAGGGTGCTCCGGCCGTAGGTGAACCTATTATGTTAGGGATAACCAAAGCGTCACTGTCCACCGAGTCGTTTATCTCGGCGGCATCGTTTCAAGAGACTACCAAGGTCCTGACCCAGGCATCCATTGAAGGTAAAAAAGATCACCTGTGCGGTCTCAAAGAAAACGTGATCATGGGGCGTTTGATACCTGCAGGTACCGGGATTCAAGAATATCGCACAGTTAAGGTTCAGGCTCCTGAGTCGGAAGAAGAGATTGAAGGGGCAGATCAGAAAGAAGTTGGCGCGGTGCAAGAAAAACAGGAAAAAACACCCGCCTAAGCTTAATTACCTCCGGTGCCTGTACGGGCCGGAGTAAAAATATATGGTGGAGATACAACATCTGCTTGACTTTGACTGCGGCAGTTGTTATTGTCCGCGAGTTTTCCCCTTCACTGGGACGTTCTTTCAATTTTGTGAATAGTAATTTCGGGAGTAAGAAATGCCGACAATCAATCAGTTGATCAATAAAGGGCGCAAGAGTAAAGAGCGGAAGGTTCCAGCACGTGCGCTGCAATCTAATCCGCAGCGCCGGGGTGTATGTACTAGGGTATACACAACCACGCCGAAGAAGCCGAACTCAGCACTTAGGAAGGTTGCACGTGTGCGTTTAACCAATGGGATCGTAGTTTCATCCTATATCCCTGGGGTTGGGCACAATCTGCAGGAGCACTCAGTTGTGCTGGTGCGAGGCGGTCGAGTGAAAGACCTGCCTGGTGTGCGTTACCATATTGTTCGTGGTGCACTTGATCTTGCTGGTGTGCAAGGTCGTATGCAGGGTCGCTCCAAGTATGGTGCTAAGCGTCCTAAGTAGGACATTGATATAAAAGAGGTCGTTTGAGATGCCTAGAAGAAGAGAAATAGCAAAAAGGGTTGTTCTTGCAGATCCTAAGTTTAATGATCGTGTTGTAACCAAGTTTGTTAACCATCTCATGTTAGGTGGGAAGAAAAGTGTTGCAGAGGCGATAGTTTACGGTGCTTTTGATTTGATTGCTGAACGGAGCGGTGAAGATCCTCTGGAGGTATTCAAGAAGGCGTTTGAAAATGTGCGCCCCATGCTTGAGGTTAAATCTCGTCGTGTTGGTGGTTCTACCTATCAGGTTCCGGTTGAGGTGCGTGCTGATCGCCGTAATGCTTTGGTTATTCGATGGGTTCTTGACGCAGCCCGTAAGCGCGGAGAACGTACAATGCGCGAGCGCCTTGCCGCCGAGTTCCTCGATGCTGCCAATGGCCGTGGTGGAGCGGTAAGAAAGAAAGAAGACACTCATCGCATGGCCGAAGCGAACAAGGCTTTTGCCCATTATCGCTGGTAGTAATTGAATCTGGAGGAAGTAGAGCAGTGGCACGTAAAGTATCCCTAGAAAAAACACGCAACATCGGCATAATGGCTCATATTGACGCTGGTAAAACCACCACAACAGAGCGTATTCTGTTTTACACTGGTATCTCGCATAAGATCGGCGAAACCCATGATGGTGCAGCGACTATGGACTGGATGGCTCAAGAGCAGGAACGCGGAATTACTATCACTTCAGCTGCAACTACCTGTTTCTGGAAAGATCATCGCGTAAATATTATAGATACCCCTGGCCATGTGGACTTCACTATCGAGGTTGAGCGTTCACTACGTGTGCTGGACGGCGCAGTTGCTGTGTTTTGTTCAGTTGGCGGTGTTGAGCCGCAGTCAGAAACCGTGTGGCGTCAGGCTGATAAGTACGGTGTTCCCCGTCTTGCCTTTATCAATAAGATGGATCGTATCGGAGCGGACTTTACTCGCGGTGTCGAGATGATGCGCGATCGCTTAGGGGCTAATCCAGTTCCTATGCAGCTCCCCATTGGCAAGGAAGAAGATTTCCTTGGCGTGGTTGACTTGGTGACTCTTGAAGCCATTGTGTGGAAAGATGAGTCTCTTGGTGCAGAGTTTGATGTTGTAGAGATTCCTAAAGAGATGTCCGATGCCGTAGCGAGTGCACGTGAAGCTATGCTTGAGGAATTGTGTAATTACGACGATGCCCTGATGGAAAAATACCTAGGCGGTGAAGAGCTTAGTGTTGATGAGATCAAGGGTGCTGTGCGCCGTGCAACCATGGGGCTGCATATTAATCCAGTTTTCTGTGGTAGTGCCTTTAAGAATAAAGGCATTCAGAATCTGCTTGATGCCGTCATCGACTACATGCCTAGCCCTACCGATGTGCCACCTATTGAAGGTTTAGGTCCTAAGGGTGAGCCAATTACGCGCCCTGCAGATGACAGCGGTCCTTTTGCTGCACTGGCATTTAAGATTATGACTGACCCATTTGTTGGGCAGCTGTCATTTTTTCGCGTCTACTCTGGTATCGCTGAAGCTGGAGCGACTGTTCTTAACTCTACCAAAGGCAAAAAAGAGCGCTTCGGACGTATCCTTAAGATGCACGCTAATAAGCGTGAGGAAATTAAAGACGTATACTCTGGCGATATCGCAGCTGCTGTTGGCTTAAAGTACACCGCTACTGGCGACACCCTTTGCGCTCCAAGTGCCGAATGTCTGCTTGAGGCTATGGAGTTCCCAGAACCTGTTATTCATATAGCTATAGAGCCCAAAACCAAGAGTGATCAAGAGAAGCTTGGCGTTGCTCTGGGTAAATTGCTCGCAGAGGACCCTTCTATGGGGGTACGTACTGATGCAGAAACTGGACAGACGATCCTCTCCGGCATGGGTGAGCTCCACCTGGAAGTTGTAATTGATCGTCTGAAGCGCGAATTTAAAGTTGAAGCCAATGTTGGTGCGCCTCAGGTAGCTTATCGTGAGTCCATCACTAAGACTGTAGAAGTACAGGGCAAGTTTGTACGTCAGTCTGGAGGCCGCGGGCAATATGGCGATTGCTGGCTGCGTATCGAACCGCAAGAACCTGGTGAAGGCTTTGAGTTTGTGGATGCAATAAAGGGTGGTGTAATACCGCGTGAATACATTCCAGCTGTTGGTAAGGGAGCGGAGGAAGCTGCGCAGTCAGGGGTCTTGGCTGGGTACCCACTCGTAGACGTCAAGGTAACATGTTACGACGGTTCATATCACGACGTTGACTCTTCTGAGATGGCGTTTAAGATTGCCGGATCTATGGGGTTCAAAGAGGGCGCAGCTAAGGCTGGTCCAGTGTTGTTGGAGCCCATGATGGCTGTCGAAGTTGTCGTGTCAGAGGACTACATGGGTGATGTAATCGGCGACATCAATAGTCGTCGTGGAAAAATTATGAATATGGACTCCCGTGGTGGTGCGCAGGTTATTAATGCCCATGTGCCACTCTCGAGTATGTTTGGTTACGCGACCGATCTGCGCAGCGCTACACAGGGGCGCGCAACATATACAATGGTGTTTGATCACTACGAACAGGTGCCAAAGGCGATTTCTGAAGAAATCATTGCCAAGGTCAAAGGCTAAGGAGTACGTTATGTCCAAAGAGAAATTTGAAAGAACTAAGCCGCACGTCAACATTGGAACCATAGGGCACGTTGACCATGGCAAGACCACCCTCACCGCCGCCATCACCAAGGTAATGGCCGGACAAGGGGGAGGGGAAGCCCGCGGATATGATCAGATTGACAACGCACCAGAAGAGCGCGAGCGTGGGATCACCATTGCAACATCACACGTAGAGTACGAGACCGCAAATCGTCACTACGCTCACGTAGACTGCCCCGGTCACGCCGACTACGTAAAGAACATGATCACCGGAGCTGCACAGATGGATGGCGGCATACTGGTAGTATCAGCTGCAGACGGTCCCATGCCTCAGACCCGTGAGCATATCCTGCTAGCGCGTCAAGTAGGCGTGCCCGCAATTGTGGTATTTCTCAATAAAGCCGACATGGTAGACGACGAAGAGCTCATGGAGCTCGTAGAACTTGAAGTGCGTGAACTTCTCAGTTCCTACGACTTCCCCGGCGACGACATCCCAGTAATTGCCGGCAGTGCGCTCAAAGCACTAGAGTGTGAGACAGGTGATGATGCCGAAAAGCCGATCATTGAGCTTATGGCGCAGATAGATTCCTACATTCCCGAGCCCAAGCGCGCCATAGACCAGCCGTTCCTCATGCCTGTCGAAGACGTATTCTCCATCTCTGGTCGTGGTACAGTAGCTACCGGACGTATAGAGAAAGGGATCGTCAAGGTAGGTGAAGAGGTGGCAATCATCGGCATGCGAGACACCCGCAAGAGCACAGTAACCGGCGTAGAGATGTTCCGTAAGTTGCTCGATCAGGGGCAGGCCGGCGACAACGTAGGGATTCTGTTGCGCGGACTCAAGCGCGAAGATATTGAGCGTGGTCAGGTACTCGCTGCCCCCGGCAGCATCACCCCCCACTCAAAGTTCAAGGCCGAAGCCTACATTCTCACCAAAGAAGAGGGTGGACGACACACCCCGTTCTTCAAAGGATATCGTCCTCAGTTCTACTTCCGCACCACCGACGTAACCGGTATTGTGGAGCTGCCTGAGGGTGTAGAGATGGTAATGCCTGGCGACAACATCGCCATGACAGCAGAGCTGATCACCCCCATCGCTATGGACAAAGAGCTACGCTTCGCGATTCGCGAAGGTGGTCGTACTGTCGGTGCTGGTGTTGTAAGCGAAATTATTGAGTAGTAGAGGATTCAGATGGCTAGTCAGAAAATAAGAATTCGCCTCAAGGCGTATGACCACACACTGCTAGATATGGCAGTAAATGAGATTGTAGATACGGTGAAGCGCACAGGTTCTCGCTTGGCGGGGCCAATACCGCTTCCCACGGTTATCAATAAGTACTGTGTGCTGCGTGGACCACATGTAAACAAAAAGAGTCGTGAGCAGTTTGAGATACGTACGCATAAGCGGTTGCTTGATATTCTCGAGCCAACTCAGCAGACGGTTGATGCTCTGATGAAGCTTGACCTTTCTGCAGGCGTATTTGTAGAAATTAAGCTGTAAGCGCAGTACAAGTTATTATAGAGAAGATGAGGGTTGAGAAATGGTAGACGGTATTCTTGGAAAAAAACTGGGGATGACCCAGATATTTACCGAGAGCGGTGTGCGTATACCGGTTACGGTTATTGAAGCAGGTCCCTGTACAGTAGTGCAGAAGAAACTTGCTGAGACCGACGGGTACACTGCAGTACAGCTCGGGTTCGGAGCTCAAAAAGCCCAGCGTGTAAATAAGCCTCTCACTGGGCACTTTGCAAAAGCTGGACAAGGTGTGTTCAAGTTTCTGCGCGAAGTTGGCGGTGATGTGGTTGCGCACGAAGTAGGGTCACAGATCAAGTGCGATGAAGTCTTTAGCCCTGGTGATATTGTTGACGTGGTAGGCACGAGCAAAGGTAAGGGGTTTCAGGGCGTTATGAAACGCTGGAACTTTTCCGGCGGACGAAGCTCTCACGGTTCTAAATTTCATCGCTCTGGTGGTGCAATTGGATGCAGTGCCTCGCCAGCGAAAGTATTTAAAGGCAAGAAAATGGCCGGCCAGATGGGCAATGAGCAGGTTACCGTTCAGAACCTGGAAATTGTTGGTGTGCGTGCCGACCAGAATATTGTCTTGGTTAAGGGCGCGATCCCTGGTCCGAAAAATGGTCTGGTCGCAATTCGCAAAGCTGTGAAGGCGTAGTCCAGGACTAGGGTGATACGGGAGAAGTGCAATGGCTAAAGTAACTGTATATGACATGCAAAAAAATCCGTTGTCAGAACGCGAAATATCTGACAGCGTTTTTGATACACAAGTAAAGGGTTATCTTATTCATGATGTTGTGCGCAGTCAGTTGGCTGCCAGACGTCAGGGTACCGCAGCAACCAAGTCGCGCGGGATGGTTGCAGGTGGGGGTAGAAAACCATTTAAACAAAAAGGTACGGGAAACGCCCGTCAAGGAACTATTCGTTCACCTCTTTGTGTTGGTGGTGGTGTTGTTTTTGGCCCGGCCCCGCGTGACTACAGGTTTAAGCTTAATAAGAAGGTTAAGAGGTCGGCGCTGTGTTCAGCACTTTCAGCACGCTTTCAAAGTAATGAGATGCTGGTTCTGTCAGAGTTAAAACTAGATAAAATCAGCACTAAGGACTTCGCTCAGATTTTGAGCAAACTTGAGCTAGAAAACGCCCTAGTGGTGATTGGGAGTGCGAACCCTGAGGTTGAGCTGTCCGCACGCAATCTTCACAACATTAAAGTACTGCGTGCAGAGGGTATTAACGTCTACGATGTTATGAAGTATCGTAACCTCGTTTTGACAGAGGGTGCTGTGGAAGCATTGGAAGGAGCGTTAGCGCAATGAGACCTTTGCATCAGATTGTAAAGAAGCCACTCCTTACCGAAAAAACAACCATGCAGAAAGATGAAAGCCGCGTGGTTGCATTTGAAGTGGCGCGGGATGCCAATAAGATTGAGATCAAACAGGCCATAGAAAAAGCCTTTGATGTCAAGGTTGACGATGTCAATACTATGATTGTCGCTGGCAAGATTAAGCGCGTTGGACGGCAGTTTGGTAAGCGTCCTAATCGGAAGAAAGCATATATTACTCTCGCTGAAGGTAGTAACATAGATTTCTTCGGCGTGTAATGACAGTTTAAGGAATACGGAGTAGGATAATGGCGATAAAAAAGTTTAAGCCAACCTCGCCAGGTCGGCGTCACATGACGGCCTCGTCTTTTGAGGAGGTAACAACATCGACACCGGAAAAGTCCCTTTTGGAGCCTTTGAAAAAAAGTGGCGGGCGTAATAACAATGGGCGGATCACTAAGCGACATACTGGTGGTGGGCACAAGCGTAAGTACCGTATTATAGATTTTCAGCGGGACAAGAAAGAGGTTCTGGCTAAGGTTGTGTCTATTGAGTATGACCCGAACCGCTCATCTAGAATTGCTTTACTCAGCTATGCGGATGGTGAAAAACGTTACATTCTTGCTCCCCAAGGTCTAGAAGTAGGCAACAGTGTGCAGGCAAGTAACAATGCCGACATTAAGCCCGGCAATGCGTTGCAAATTCGCTTTATTCCTTTGGGCACTTGGGTCCATAATGTAGAGCTTAAGGTAGGCAAAGGTGGTCAGCTCGCACGCAGTGCGGGAGCATATGCTGTGATCGCGGCGAAAGAGGGAAAATATGCGCAATTGCGTCTACCTTCGGGCGAAGTACGCCTCGTATTGCAGGAATGCTGTGCGACAGTAGGTCAGGTGGGTAATATTGACCATGAGAATATTAAAATTGGTAAAGCTGGGCGTAATCGTTGGCTTGGCAAGAGACCTCAGACACGAGGTGTTGCTATGAACCCGATCGATCACCCCCACGGTGGCGGTGAAGGCAAGAGTTCAGGTGGGCGTCATCCCGTTACACCTTGGGGTGTTCCAACCAAAGGGTATAAGACCCGCTCCAATAAGCGCACAGATGGATTTATTGTGCGTCGTAAGAATAAGTAAAGGAGGCAGTAGTGCCAAGATCGATAAAAAAAGGACCTTACGTTGAGGAATCGTTGTTGCGCAAGGTTGACCTTGAGGGAGGTTCTACCTCTAGTAAAGTAATCAAAACCTGGTCACGACGAAGTACTATCATTCCAGAGTTTGTTGGACATACGTTCGCGGTTCATAATGGCAAGAAATTTCTGCCGGTCTACATTTCTGAAAACATGGTAGGACACAAGCTTGGTGAGTTTGCACCCACCCGTACATATTACGGTCATGGGGCAGATAGAAAATCCAAGAGATAATAATAGCTACGGAGTACCAGAATGGAAGCTAAAGCTAAATTGAGATATGTCCGCATGTCGCCGCAGAAGGCTCGCCTAGTTGTGGATATGGTGCGCGGCAAAAATGTGCAGGATGCTCTGAATATTTTGCGTTTTTCTCCCCAGAAGCCCGCAGCTATTGTTTCGGGTGTAGTCAAATCTGCTGTAGCCAATGCTGAGCAGGCAGGGGTTGCCGATGTAGATAAGTTGTTTATCAAGGCGATCACTATTGACCAGGGGCCAACGTTGAAGCGCTTTATACCTAGAGCGCAGGGGCGTGCTAGCCAAATTCGCAAGCCAACTAGTCATGTTCAGGTTGTCCTGGACGAGAAATAGCCATCAAGGAGGTGATAGTTTGGGCCAGAAAGTTCATCCAATAGGGTTTCGCCTAGGTGTTATCAAAACCTGGGAATCGAAATGGTATGCAGATGAAGATTACTCAAGCTTTGTGCATGAGGATCTTAAGCTGAGAAATTACTTAAAAAAGCGTCTCTATCATGCAGGGATTTCCAAAATAGAGATCGAACGTGCTGCGGGCAAGATGAAGTTGAATATCTATGCCGCACGACCGGGAATTATTATCGGTAAACGTGGTTCCGAGGTTGAAGTACTTAAGCAGGAACTGGCCAAACTCACCGATAAAGAGGTTTTTCTCAACATCCAGGAAGTGCGTAAGCCTGAAGTAGACGCACAGTTGGTTGCAGAAAGTATCGCCCTTCAACTTGAGCGTCGTGTAGCTTTCCGTCGCGCAATGAAGCGCAGTGTTGGACAAGCTCTTCGCTTTGGTGCAGAGGGGATCAAGATCACCTGCAGCGGGCGTCTGGGCGGAGCGGAGATGAGTCGTACTGAGTGGTACCGTGAGGGCAGGGTCCCCTTGCACACACTACGTGCCGACATAGACTATGGTTTAGCAGAGGCAAAGACCACTTACGGCATCATCGGAGTTCAAGTTCTCATCTTCAAGGGCGAAGTTCTCTCACAAGAGAAGAAATAGATAGCCAGATAGGAGTATGACGATATGTTAATGCCCAAGAAGGTTAAACATAGAAAACAATTTAAGGGGCGTATGAAGGGCGCTGCACGAGGCGCTACTGACGTAAATTTTGGCGATTATGGTCTGCAAGCCCTTAACTGCGGCTGGCTTTCATCTCGTCAGATTGAGGCTGCTCGTCGAGCCATGACTCGTTACATCAAACGTGGTGGTAAGATCTGGATTCGTGCATTTCCAGACAAGCCTCTCACCCGTAAAGCTGCCGAAACACGTATGGGTAAAGGTAAAGGTTCCCCTGACAGCTGGGTAGCAGTAATTCGTCCAGGCATGATTATGTACGAAATGCATGGTGTACCTGAAGATGTAGCGCGTGAAGCTTTCAGGCTTGCGGCACATAAGTTGCCGATCAGAACCAAGTTTGTAATCAGAGAGGGGATCGTCAATGAAGGCTAAGGAGCTTGAGGGCTACAGCGTAGAAGAGCTGCGCATTAAAGCAGATGAACTGAGTCGTGAGTTGTTCAACCTTAAGTTCCAACTGCATACAGGGCATCTTGATAATACAGCCAAGATATCTCAGTTGCGCAAGGACATTGCTAGGACTAAAACAATTCTGCATCAGAAACTTGCGAGTTAGGAATTTTAGGGTGAACGTATGACTACAGAGCGTCGAAATAAAAAGAAAGTTGTTGGAGTAGTTACTAGCGACAAGATGGATAAAACAGTTGTTGTGAAAACTGATGATCTTGTCAAGCATCCGGTATATAAGAAGTACCTTAAGCGCAGTAAAAAATATAAAGCGCACGATGAGACCAATAGTTGTTCTGTTGGTGACAAGGTGCTAATAACTGAAACTCGTCCGCTTTCGAGAGATAAGCGCTGGCGAGTCACTCAGGTGCTGGAGAAGTCTGTATAGACTGGGAGATAGATAATGATTCAAATGCAAACCAAACTTGATGTGGCAGATAATTCAGGAGCCAAAAAGCTGTATTGCATCAAAGTCTTGGGTGGGTCAAAACGTACTTATGCAGGGTTGGGCGATGTGATTGTCTGCTCTGTTAAGGAAGCGCTTCCCAATTCCAAGGTTAAAAAAGGCGATGTAGTGCGTGCAGTTATTGTACGTACCGCAAAGGAAGTAGCTCGCCCTGATGGTTCATGTATCCGTTTTGACAACAACTCAGCGGTAGTTATTAATAGCTCAGGTGAGCCCATTGGTACCCGTCTGTTTGGTCCGGTAGCGCGCGAGTTGCGTGCACGTAAATACATGAAGATCATATCCCTTGCACCCGAGGTGCTTTGATATAAAGCTGGAGATTAGAAGAAATGGCAGTAAAGAAGCTACATGTAAAAAAGGGTGATCTTGTTCAGGTTATGGCGGGCAAGGAGAAGGGCAAACAGGGTAAAGTCCAGCGCGTTTTTCTTGCAAAAAATCGGCTTGTAGTTGAAAACCTGAATATAATCAAACGCCATACTCGCCCTTCACAGATGAATCAGGAAGGCGGTATTGTAGAAAAAGAAGCGCCAATGGCAGCATCTAATGTGATGTTGGTGTGCAGTGCATGCAATCAGCCTTCCCGTACGGGGATTCGCGTTCTTGAGGACGGGTCAAAAGCCCGGTTCTGCAAGAAATGCAACGAGATCGTAGACAAGTAACGGAGAACAAAATGGCCAGGTTGAAGGAAAAATATAAAAAAGAACTGGCGCCTAAACTGCTGAAGGATCTGCAACTTGGTAATGTAATGCGGGTTCCAAAAGTAGACAAGGTTGTCGTAAATATGGGTGTAGGCGAGGCGATTCAGAATTCTAAATTGCTTGAGTCTGCAGTTGAGGAACTCGGCAATATAACTGGCCAGAAACCTGTTATAACCAAGGCAAAAAAGTCAATTGCGGGCTTTAAGCTTCGCGAAGGGATGCCGATCGGGTGTATGGTCACGTTACGTCAGAAGCGTGCTTATGAATTTTTGGATCGCTTGATCAACATAGCATTGCCGCGTGTACGCGACTTTAAGGGAGTTTCTCCTAAAGCTTTTGATGGGCGGGGAAATTACACTCTTGGAATCACTGAGCAAATCATTTTCCCGGAGATTGAACTCGATAAGATCGCAAAGATTGGTGGACTGAATATTTCTATAGTCACTACTGCTCAGACAGATGAAGAGGGGCGTGCTCTCCTGACTGAGTTGGGAATGCCATTCAGAAAATAACCAGTCCTATTGGAGGAAAATGTGGCAAAAAAATCAATGATAGCAAAAGCGAAGCGGCCGCAAAAATTTGCGGTTCGCAAGTACACTCGCTGCCCTATCTGTGGGCGTCCGCGCGGATACTACCGCAAGTTCGATATGTGTCGTATTTGCTTACGCAAACTAGCACTCGAAGGCAAGCTGCCTGGTGTGCTGAAATCTAGCTGGTAATTTATTAAGGAGCTGTTCCATGGCAATGACTGATCCTATTTCGGATATGCTGACCCGCATCCGCAACGCGGGTATGGCTAGGCATGTCAAGCTCGCGATCCCTTCAAGTAAGCTGAAGGTAGCGATAACTGATGTGTTGAAAAGTCAGGGATACATCAAAAACTATAAAGTGATTACAGATGACGTACAAGACTCTTTGGTTGTCTACCTTAAGTACGACTCAGAGCGTAAACACGTAATCAATGCGATTGAGCGTGTGTCCAAGCCGAGCCGGCGTACTTATGTTGGATTTGAGGATATCCCACAGGTCAAAAATGGCCTTGGGTGTGCGATCATTTCAACATCTAAAGGTGTTCTGTCCGATGCCGCTGCCCGTGAAGCTCAGGTTGGTGGCGAGCTCGTCTGCACCGTCTGGTAGCTAACGTAAGGAGTGTAGGCAATGTCAAGAGTCGGAAAAAGACCGGTGACTATCCCGGCCGGAGTTAAGGTAGACTTGACCTCTGAAATGATTAAGGTTAAGGGTCCTAAGGGCAGTCTTGAGCGCAATATTTCTGATCAGGTTCATGTTTCTATGGAAGCAGATGCGATTACAGTTAAGTCCATCGAAACAGCGCGAGTCGATACCTCTATGCAGGGACTGTATCGTACCCTGATCGCAAACATGCTTGAGGGTGTAACAAATGGGTTTCAAAAGGTTCTTGAGATCAATGGAGTAGGTTATCGTGGCGATGTTAAAGGGAAGATGTTGAATCTTGCTCTTGGATATTCTCATCCCATTGAATTCGATATACCCGAAGGGATCGAAATAGAGGTAGAAAAACAGACTAAGCTGACTGTCAAAGGTATTGATAAAGATCTTGTTGGTGCGACAGCAGCTAAAATTCGTTCATTCCGTGCTCCTGAGCCATACAAGGGCAAGGGTATTAAGTATGCGGAAGAGCGCATCCTGCGTAAAGCGGGCAAAACAGGTAAGAAATAATTCATAACAGGAGATACATAGTGGCTGGCGTAATTTCAAGAGCGGAATCTAGAAAAAGACGACAAGCGCGCGTGCGACGCAAGGTTACTGGTACTGCAGACAGGCCGCGTCTCTGTGTGTTCCGCAGTTCAAAGCATATATATGCACAGATAATTGATGATACACAGGGTGTTACAGTCGCCTCTGCTTCTACACGAGATAAGTCTGTTGTAGACGGTCTTGCGTATACAGGAAATGTAGAAGCGGCTAAGGCTGTTGGAGAAAACATCGCTAGAAGTGCTCAGCAAAAAGGCATAAAAGATGTTGTATTCGATCGTAATGGCTTTGTGTACCATGGCCGGGTTAAGACAGTAGCAGATGCTGCTCGTGAAGCGGGCCTGGATTTTTAATTTTAAGTAGGAGGTTCCTTTGCGACATAACGAAAAAAATGAAACAGAATTGATTGATCGTGTGATCCAGATCAATCGAACATCTAAAGTAATGAAGGGTGGGCGGCGTTTTAGCTTCTCAGCGCTCGTTGTGGTGGGTGACGGTAAGGGCCGGGTAGGTTTTGGCAAAGGGAAAGCCAAAGAGGTGCCTGAAGCTATTCGTAAGGGGGTAGAAAAAGCAAAAAAAAGCATGATCGAGATCCCCCTGAGCGATACCACTATCCCGTTTGATAGTTTGGGGCGTTATGGCGCTGGCAGCGTGTTGTTGAAGTCTGCTTCGAGGGGTACCGGAATAATTGCTGGTGGACCTGTGCGTGCAGTACTCGAATCCGCTGGGATTGGGGATATTTTGTCTAAATGTCTTGGTTCAAACAACCCCCATAATGTTGTCCGAGCTACAATGACTGCTCTAGCACAGCTTAAAAGCCGAGAAGAGATCATGAAACGTCGTGGCCTCAAGGCTTGATCTAAGGACAATGGAGACGTTAGATGAGTGAAAAGATCAAGGTAACATTGAAAAAGAGTGCCATTGGGCGTGACAAGTATTTCACCAAGGTCCTTCAGGGCCTGGGACTGACTAAGTTGCATAAAACTGTAGTTCTTCCGGCAACACCTGAGATTAATGGCATGATTTCTAAAGTCAGTCACATGGTGATTACCGAGGAATGTAAGTAGAGGGTATATACATGGATTTGAGCAATTTGAGTCCCGCACCGGGATCAGTAAAGAGTAGAAAACGTCTTGGCCGTGGGGCAGGCTCTGGCCTCGGTAAGACTTCTGGAAAAGGACATAAAGGTCAAAACTCTCGCTCTGGTGGAGGTATTAAGCCAGGCTTTGAGGGTGGACAGATGCCCCTGCAACGTCGTGTGCCGAAACGCGGTTTCACCCCGTTGAATAAGAAGGTTTTCAGTCTAGTTAATCTAAAAGACCTAGAAACGTTTGAAGCTGGATCAGTAGTTGATCCTGAAATGCTTATGCGTGCTGGTTTTGTTAAAAAGGCTAACGATGGGATTAAGATCCTCGCTGACGGCGATTTGACAAAAGCAATTACCGTAAAGGCACATAAATTCAGCACTGCCGCAGCGGAAAAAATAACCGCAGCTGGTGGCTCAACAGAGGTGCTTTAATCTTGTTTAAGAGTCTTCAGAACATATTCAGTATTGTCGAGTTGCGTAAACGGATCATGTTTACTCTGATGATGCTGGCTGTGTACCGCATTGGGTGTCATGTCCCCACCCCTGGGGTAAACAGCCAGGTTCTGGCGAGTTTTTTTGAGGGCTCGCAAGGGACCCTTCTAGGGCTTGTTAGTGCGTTTACTGGCGGGGCACTAGAGCGCATGACTATATTTGCACTTGGTATTATGCCGTATATCAGTGCTTCAATTATTTTGCAGCTTCTTACTGTGGTATGGGAACCAGTACAACGGCTCTCGAAAGAAGGAGCTCAGGGGCGTAAGGTAATTACCCGTTGGACGCGCTACGGGACCGTCGTGCTTTCTGTAGTGCAAGGAGCCGGGATAGCTTTTGGTCTTCAGTCCATGCGTGGGCCGGCTGGTGATCCTGTGGTTACCAGCCAGGGAATGGGCTTTATAGTCTTGACAGTCATAACCTTGACTGCCGGTACCGCCTTTATTATGTGGATAGGCGAGCAAATTACTGAGCGTGGGATTGGTAACGGGATTTCGCTTATCATTTTTGCTGGAATTATCGCTAACATGCCTGCGGCGATTGTGAACTCTTTGCGTCTAGTTAAAACTGGAGCAATGCCACTGTTCACTGTGGTGTTTCTGTTGGTTCTTATGGTTGTGGTCGTGATGTTCATCGTGTTCATGGAACGCGCTCAACGCAGGGTTCCCATTCACTATGCCAAGCGTGTAGTTGGGATGCGTAATATGGGTGGTCAATCTAGCCATTTACCCCTTAAAATCAATATGAGCGGTGTAATACCGCCAATCTTTGCCAGCTCAATTATCATGTTCCCGGCAACAGTGGCAAACTTTGTTGATGTTGAGTGGGTTCAAGCTCTTGCGGGGATGATGACCCCGACCCATTGGCTCTATAATGTGTTTTTTGTTGCTTTTGTTGTTTTCTTTTGCTACTTCTACACAGCTGTGACATTTAACCCGGTAGATGTAGCGGAGAATGTTAAAAATCAGGGGGGGTATATACCTGGCATTCGCCCGGGGAAAGCGACCTCTGATTATCTTGATACAGTACTTAGTCGCTTGACGTTTGCTGGTGCGGTATATGTGTCTGCAGTTTGTGTTCTTCCCTCTGTGATGATTAGCCAGTTCAATGTGCCCTTTTATTTTGGTGGCACATCTTTGCTAATTGTTGTTGGTGTAGGGTTGGATACTGCCTCACAAATTGAGTCGCATATGATTTCACGCTCCTATGAAGGGTTTATGCGTGGAGTTTCTATTAAGGGTCGGCGCGGTTAGGATTTTAAGTTATGAATTTGATTTTGTTAGGGCCTCCTGGTGCAGGCAAAGGAACTCAGGCGCAGTTTTTGATTGATGACTACGGTATCCCGCAGATTTCAACAGGGGATATGTTGCGCGCGGCTGTGAAGCAGGGCACTCCTATGGGGCTTAAAGCTAAAGAGTGTATGGATAGTGGTGCTTTGGTTCCTGATGAGGTTGTTATAGGGATAGTTCGTGAACGCCTGCAGCAGAAAGACTGCGCTAAGGGCTTTATCCTCGATGGTTTTCCGCGGACGGTTCCACAGGCAGATGCTTTGCGTGTTACGCTAGAGCAGCTTAATATGGACCTTGATGCGGCAGTTGCCCTTACTGTAGATACTGATGCACTCGTAGTGCGGCTTGAGGGACGACGCACCTGCCCAGCTTGTGGTGCTGGATATCATCTGCAACATGATCCACCTCGTAAAGAGGGTGTTTGTACTAAATGCGGTGCCCAGCTTGTGCAACGTGACGATGATAAGGAAGAAACTGTGCGTAACCGTATGCAAGTATACGCAGAGCAAACACAACCATTGATAGACTATTATCTGCAAGCTGGAGTTCTAATTGAAGTGGATGGTATGAACAGTATCGATGAAGTTCGCACTGCTATTAAACAGGCCCTGGGCAAGTAACCTTGATTGTTATTAAGTCACAAGCGGAAATTGACCGGATGCGTGTTCCGTGTCGTATGGTGGCTGAATTTCACGCGAGAATACGGGAAATAGTAAAGCCCGGTGTGACCACCCTGGAGCTTGATAGCCTGGCTGAGCAGTACTGTAAAGATATCAATGCAGTGCCAGCGTTCAAAGGGTATGGTGGATTCCCTTTCTCGATATGTGCCTCTCCAAACGAAGCCATTGTGCATGGTTTTGCTAATGACACACCGTTACGTGATGGAGATATCCTGAGTATAGATTTTGGTGTTTTGTACGACGGATTTTACGGCGACGCCGCGATTACTTTGCCAGTTGGCAATGTCAGTGCTGAGAAACAGCGCCTGATGGAAGTTACTGAGGCTTCGCTATATGCCGGGCTGGATCAAATACGTCCCGGCGTGCATCTGTCTGACGTTTCGGCAGCAATACAAAAAGTTGCTGAAGCGGCAGGGTTTTCGGTTGTAAGAGAGTTCGTGGGTCATGGCATTGGTAGAGAAATGCACGAGGATCCACAGATCCCCAATTACGGTAAGCCTGGGAATGGCCCAATTTTGAAAAAGGGGATGACTCTTGCAGTTGAGCCGATGATCAATGCTGGTACTCGACATATTAAAATTCTAGCTGATGGGTGGACCGCAGTAACTAAGGATGGTCGTCCATCTGCACATTTTGAACATACTGTAGCAGTAACAGAGGATGGATACGAGGTTTTGACTTGTGTGTAGTTCATATATGCTACGTACAACATTTAGTAAAATATATACCAAATAGAGGGTAGCTATGAAGGTTCGCGCATCAATTAGAGGAATTTGTGATAAATGTAAGCTCATCAAGCGTAAAGGTGTTTTGCGTGTGATTTGTGAGAATCCTAAGCATAAACAGAAACAAGGCTAGGTCAGGGAGGATATAACTTTGGCACGTATTGCAGGAATTGATTTACCTAGAAACAAACGTATAGAGATTGCGCTGACCTACATTTATGGTATTGGCCATTCATCAGCACTGAATATCTTATCTCAGGCAGGAGTCAATCCAGATACGCGTACGGATGATCTGACTGAATCTGAAGTCGGTCTTATCCGCAAGGTTATTGATGGTGACTTCAAAGTAGAGGGTGATCTGCGGCGCGAGGTATCTATGAATATTAAGCGTTTAATGGATCTTGGATGTTACCGTGGATTGCGTCATCGCCGTGGTTTGCCTGTTCATGGGCAGAAAACCAAAACCAACGCGCGTACCCGGAAGGGACCCCGCAAAACCGTAGCAGGTAAGAAGAAATAATTGGAGGAACGATGGCTAAGCCAGGTAAAAAAGCCGTACGTAAGGCTAAAGTAAAAAAGAATGTGGTTAATGGTGTTGCGCATATACAGGCGACATTTAACAATACAATAGTAACAATTGCCGACGTCAGTGGTAATGTTATTTCTTGGGCTACTGCAGGTGGCATGGGCTTTAAGGGTTCCAGAAAAAGCACCCCTTTTGCGGCGCAAGTGGCAGCTGAAACAGCAGCTAAAAAGGCGCAGGAGCATGGACTTCGCAGTCTCGAAGTATGTGTTAAGGGTCCTGGCTCTGGGCGTGAGTCTGCATTGCGCGCCCTCCAGGCAGCTGGGCTCAATGTTACCATGATTAAGGACGTGACTCCGATTCCTCATAACGGATGTCGCCCACCTAAACGCCGCCGCGTATAGTAGTTATCTGATACCCTGACGGTAAAGATTAGAGGATTTATAAATGGCAAAAAATTGTACACCCAAAGGAAAAATTGTACGCCGATTAGGCGTCAATATTTATGGCAACCCCAAATATGATCGTTTGCTCGAACGTCGTCCTACCCCCCCCGGGCAGCATGGCGCAGCACGGAAGGGCAAGCCCTCTGACTACTCTCGACAGCTGCTTGAGAAGCAAAAGGTACGTTTTTGTTACGGTCTGAGCGAAAAGCAGTTTCGTCGTGTCTTTACCAGAGCAAAGGCGATGAAGGGCATTGCCGGTAACAACATGTTGGTGCTGCTTGAGCGTAGACTTGATAATATGGTCTACCGCTTAGGTATGGCTTCAAGTCGTGCACAAGCGCGGATCTTTGTGCGCCACGGTCATTATCTTGTTAATGGGCGTAAGGTAAACATCCCATCTGCACTGGTTGATCCAGGTGATGTTATTGAAGTGCGTGAGAAAAGCCGCAAGATTGAGAAGATTGTTGAAGCCTTAGACGGGGTTATGCGTCGCGGAGTTCCTACTTGGCTCGAACTTGATAGAGATGCTTTCAAAGGAACGGTTAAGTCGGCCCCGGTACGTGAAGAGCTCACTTCTCCAGTTATTGAAGAGCAGTTGATTGTTGAGCTTTACTCCAAGTAATTCTTTTAAAACAATCGACAACCCTTTTCAACGGAGCTGATACATGTATAAAAATTGGCGCGACTTGATTAAGCCTAAGCAGTTGCAGGTAGACAGCCGTACACTTACTGAATCCTATGGTAAGTTTACCGCTGAGCCCTTTGAGCGAGGGTTCGGTATTACAGTAGGAAATTCCCTGCGTCGAATTCTTCTTTCTTCGCTCCAGGGAGCTGCAATTGTTTCTGTGCGCATCAAGGGAGTTTTGCATGAGTTTTCTACCATCCCTGGTGTGACCGAAGATGTGACAGATATTATTCTAAACCTTAAGTCTGTTCTTATCCGTCTCGAAGGGGATGAGAGTAGGAACGTGCGGATTGTAAAAAAAGGTGCAGGAGAGATAACTGCAGGTGACATCATAACAGACTCAAACGTTGAAATTCTGAATCCAGAACAACACATTGCTACCTGTGTTAAGGAAGCCGATGTCGAAATAGATATGGTAGTATCTATGGGCAAAGGATATGTTACAGCGGATTCGAATCGGGACGAGAAGGCGCCGGTAGGGACAATTCCCATTGACGCAATTTTCTCTCCCATCAAAAAGGTGAGTTACGCAGTTACTAATGCGCGTGTTGGGCAGATTACTGACTACGATAAACTAATCCTAGAGGTGTGGACTGATGGTAGTGTCTTGCCTGAAGATTCCATCGCGTATGCGGCTAAAATTCTGAAAGAGCATCTGCAGATCTTCATCAACTTTGATGAAGATCAGATACCCGATGAGGAACCCGAAGAGGAAGAAGTTCCTAAGATCAATGAGAATCTATACCGCAGCGTAGAGGAACTTGAGCTTTCTGTGCGTAGCGCTAACTGTCTTAAAAATATAAATATCTCTCTCATTGGTGAATTGGTGCAGAAGACAGAAGCCGAAATGCTCAAAACCCAGAACTTCGGGCGTAAATCGTTAAATGAAATAAAAGATATTCTGGCTGAAATGGGGCTTACGCTGGGGATGAAACTAGACAATTTCCCTGATCCGGAGTACCTGAAGGTATTGCAGAAAGGACGTGAGGAGGTCTGAACTCCTTTGCGGATATAGGAAAGGAAGAACTGATATGCGGCACAATAAAAGTGGCAGACGTTTAGGACGTAACAGTAGCCATAGAAAGGCGATGTTACGCAATATGGTTACATCCCTGCTTGATCAGGAAAAGATCACCACTACTGATGCCAAGGCTAAGGAAGTCCGAAAGTTAGCAGAGAAGATGATTACACTGGGCAAAAAGGGTGACCTTCATGCACGTCGCCAAGTGCTCAGTGTAGTACAGGATAAAAAAGTTGTAGCTAAACTTTTTGATCGTCTTGCTCCGCGCTATGCAGAGCGCAACGGCGGTTATACTCGCATTATGAAGATTGGGAACCGAGCGGGAGATAACGCTCCGGTTTCCATCATTGAATTTGTAGAGCATGATCAGGCAATTGCTGCAGCTGAGTAATTCACATGCATATATTTTGACAAAAAAAGGCGAGGGGTAACCCTTGCCTTTTTTTGTATTATCACCCTTCGGGTAGGCTTGCTATGACCATTTTCCCATCTTTTCCAGAGTTTGTTCAGTTGGCTGAACAGGGCAACATAGTGCCTGTTTACACCGAGATACTCGCAGATATGGAAACTCCTGTATCAGCATTCAAAAAAATTGATCGGGGCCATTGGTCATATTTGCTTGAAAGTGTGGAGGGGGGAGAAAAATGGGGGCGCTACTCTATCCTTGGCGCTGGTGATGCGTGTGTGTTTAGATCACGCGGCGAATATTTTCAAGTTCTGCGCAACGATGTGGAGCAGCGCCATGGATATTCAAACTCACCTTTAGATGAGCTGGAGAAGATGTTTTCGCGTTACAAACCAGTAATCAACTCCGCTTTGCCACGTTTTTTTGGTGGTGCAGTAGGGTACTGCGCTTACGACATGGTACGGTTTTTCGAAAAACTGCCAAACTCTAATCCAGCGGTACATGGTGCTTGGGACTGCTGTTTTGTGTTTTCTGATACGTTGCTTATTTTTGACAATAAAGAACACAAGGTCAAAATTATTAACAATGTGCATGTAGATCTCCAGTCAGCCGACATGGAGTCTTTGTACACGTCAGCATGCGCCGCAATTGAAGCAACATGTGCCATGCTGCGCGCACCACTGCAATATGATATGGCGGTGCCGCGCAGCCGCTTTGTGGAGCTGGAGCCAAACTTTACCCCGGAAGCATTTCAAGCTGCGGTTTTAAAGGCAAAGGAATATGTTCGTAACGGCGACGTTATCCAGGTGGTATTGTCACAGTGTTTCAGCGGATATCCCGAGGTTGATCCCTTTGACATCTATCGCAGTTTGCGTACTATCAATCCATCCCCTTACATGTTCTATTTGCGTATGGATGATACGGTAGTTGTGGGGGCATCGCCTGAAGTGTTGGTGCGCAAAGAGGAAAGACACGTGGTAGTACGTCCCATTGCGGGCACACGCCCGCGCGGTGCTACGCCGGCGGAAGATCTTGCTCTTGAACATGAACTTCTTGCCGACCCGAAAGAGGTGGCTGAACATATAATGCTTGTGGATCTGGGGCGCAACGACCTAGGACGGATCTGCACCGTCGGGTCGGTTAAGGTAGATGCTTTCAAGCACATCGAACGCTACTCACATGTGATGCATATTGTGTCCAACGTGGGTGGGGAAATACGCCCGGAGTGCAACGCGTTTGATGTGCTGCGTGCCACGTTCCCCACTGGGACGCTAAGTGGGGCACCTAAAATTCGCGCCATGGAAATAATCGACGAACTTGAACCACAACGGCGCGGAATTTATGGTGGCGCAGTAGGGTATTTTTCCTATACCGGAAATATGGATATGGCGATAGCGATCCGAACGTTGGTGATTCAGGACGGAAAAGTTTTTTTGCAGGCTGGTGCTGGTATTGTGGCCGACTCAGATCCGCAGGCAGAATATCAGGAGACCATCAATAAAGCTCGTGGTGTAATGCAGGCCATCCGTATGGCAGAGGAGGGTCTGGTCTGATGTTGCTCATGCTTGATAACTACGACTCGTTTACCTACAATCTGGTGCAGTATTTTGGTGAGCTAGGTGAAGATGTGGTTGTGTATCGCAACGATGCTATCGATACGGATGGAATACAGACACTCAAGCCCGATCTCCTGGTGATCTCGCCAGGTCCAGGTGATCCTGAACAGGCGGGTGTTTCTCTTAACGTAATACGCACTTTTGCGGGGAAGGTTCCGTTGTTGGGTGTGTGTCTCGGGCATCAGGCCATCGGCAGGGCGTTTGGCGGTGATATCGTGCATGCTGCGGAGATTATGCATGGAAAATCGAGTCCTATAATACATGAGAATACCGATCTGTTTCGTGGTCTGCCCAACCCCTTTGCCGCCACGCGCTATCACTCGTTGGTTGTCAAGCGACAGAGCCTGCCAACAGAGTTGAAAGTGACCGCATCCACTGAGGATGGAACTATCATGGGTCTTGCACATAGAACATTGCCAGTATGGGGGGTGCAGTTCCATCCTGAATCGATAATTTCTCAGGCCGGGTACGAACTGTTACAGAATTTTCTAGATTTGGGTAAGGATTACGGAGTTCGCACATGATAAAAGAAGCGATCGCTCAGGTGGTTGAAGGGCACAACCTCTCCGAAGGAGTTATGGTTGAAGTTATGCAGCAGATCATGGGCGGAGAAGCAACTCAATCTCAGATAGCGTCCTTTGTCACGGCACTGCGCATGAAGGGTGAGACCGTGGAGGAGATAAGCGGAGCCGCACGAGTAATGCGCGCACACGCTACTCCTATTCAAGTAGGGGCTAGTGTCGGCATCGACCGTGAAGAGATCAACGTGGAACGTGAAACTATCATCGATACCTGTGGTACCGGCGGGAGCGGGACCAAAACCTTCAATATTTCTACTACTGTCGCTATTGTTATTGCTGCGTGTGGGGTTAAGGTTGCTAAGCACGGAAATCGCAACGTTTCTTCAGCATGTGGAAGTGCCGACGTTCTTGAGCAACTCGGGGTCAACCTTGATGTTTCGGTGGCAACGATAGAGAGGGCGGTGGCCGAGATAAATGTCGGATTTCTGTATGCTCCTGCCCTGCATGGGGCAATGAAGTTTGCCATCGGTCCTCGGCGTGAGATAGGAATTCGGACCATATTCAACATCCTTGGTCCTTTGACAAATCCGGCTTCGGCCAACCATCAGGTTTTGGGGGTATATCGCGAGGATCTGGTTGAACCCATTGCCCAAGTGTTGTTGCGCCTAGGGTGCCGGCGTGGGTTTGTGGTGCATGGCTTAGACGGTATGGATGAGATAACCTTGACCACTCAAACCCGCATTGCGAGCATCAAAGAGGGTAAGGTTCAGATGAGTCTGTTGGATCCGGAAAGTCTAGGATTTAAGCGCTGCAGTATAGAAGAAATTAAGGGTGGAGATGCGCAGTGTAATGCACGCATTATTGAGGATATCCTCAATGGAAGTCTAGGCCCCAAACGGGATATCGTATTGTTGAACAGTGCGTATGCGCTGGTGGCAGCGCAGCAGGTCCAAAGTTTCGAAGCTGGAATTCAGATGGCACAGGAAGCCATCGACACCGGAAGTGCACGAGCAAAGCTCGCCGATCTTATAAGGGTTACCAATACATGATATTAGACAGAATCCTAGCGCATAAGCTTGTAGAAGTGGATGCGGCTAAGGAAAAGATTCCGCTGCAGTTGCTTGAACAGCGCTGTAGTGCATTGCCTCGATGTCGCGGATTCGAGCGCCGTTTACGCGATGTTGCAGAAACCGGTACTGCTATAATTGCGGAGGTCAAGAAGGGTTCTCCCTCTAAGGGGGTTATCCGTGAAGATTTTACCCCCCTTGAGATTGCACAGGGATATGCAGAGGCCGGCGCCGCATGTCTGTCCGTATTGACCGACTCCAGGTTTTTTCTCGGGAGTTTGGATAATCTGGATATAATTACACAGAACGTTGATCTTCCGGTGTTGCGGAAAGATTTCGTTATTGATCCATATCAGATATACGAAGCCAGGGTCCACGGTGCAGATGCGGTACTGCTCATAGCTGCCGCCCTCAAAAGTGATCAGCTCTTAGAATACCATGCCTTGGCCCAGACATTAGGGCTGGATGTCCTCATCGAGGTACACAACCTGGCAGAGTTGGAGGTGGTGCTACAGGTTCCGTGCACCATGGTGGGAATTAATAATCGCTGTTTAGACTCCTTTGTCACTGACTTGCACGTGACCGAGCTTCTCATCCCGCACCTCAGTAGTGATATTTTGGTGGTGTCTGAAAGTGGCATAAACACCAGAACTGATATTGAAACTTTGCAGGGTGCTGGAGCGCGGGCATTTTTGGTGGGAGAAAGTCTCATGCGTGAGCATGATTTTAGAGCCAAATTGCGTGAGCTCTGTGGTTCGAACCAGGCGGAGCAACTGCATAACACTAGTGCAGCCAGGAAAGTCTAGCCATGGGCGCAGGTCCTGCACAGTATCGAGTCAGAACAAAAATCTGCGGGATAACCTCAGCAGAGGATGCCAGTATCGCAGTTGCTGCTGGTGCTGATGCCATAGGGCTGGTGTTTTATCCCGGTAGTAAGCGCTGTGTCGATGTGGAGCAGGCGCGGCATATTTGTACCATGCTCCCCCCATTTGTTACCCGTGTTGGTCTGTTCGTCAATGCCGCTACTGAAGACATCCACAGGATTATGGCCATGTGCTCGTTAGATGTCGCTCAACTGCATGGTGATGAAGATGCAGAACAGTGCCGCATCCCCGGAGTGAGAGTAGTAAAGGCTTTGCGTTTGCGTGAAGATACCGATATCAGTGTGTGTGATTCATATTGCGCTGCGGGAGTGGAGACCTTTTTGCTTGATGCTTGGGTCAAGGATGCATATGGAGGTACGGGCACATGTGCACCTTGGGATATAGCAGCTCACTTTGCGCGTGTCTATAATGTCATTCTTGCAGGCGGCTTGAACCCAACCAATGTAGCCAGGGCGATAGGGCGGGTAAAACCTTACGCTGTGGATGTTTCTAGCGGGGTTGAGCAGCGCGCAGGGGGGAAAGATCCAGAGAAAGTGCGCACATTTATTGCAAACGCTCTGTGCGCGACCGTATAGCTCCAGCAGATAATGGTCACAGCAGAGAGTGGGGATACGGCGCCAATGTTTTGCCTCCAACATCGAATGTTAAGATTGTGCAGGGCAGTAAAAAATAAACAGGAGATTTTCGATGTACACATATCCAGATGCACAGGGGCGTTTCGGTTCTTTTGGGGGGCGCTACGTAGCTGAAACCCTTATGCCAGCCCTGCACGAACTTGAAGCAGGGTACGCGGCGGCGTGTGCTGATCCGCAATTTGCTCAGGAACTGGACTACTATCTGCAGAACTATGTAGGGCGTCCCAACCCTCTGTACCACGCCGAGCGCTTGAGTGAACACCTGGGAGGGGCGCAGATATATCTGAAGCGTGAAGATCTGAACCATACCGGGGCCCATAAGGTTAATAACACCGTGGGGCAGATACTTCTGGCGCGCCGCATGGGTAAGAAAAAGGTTATCGCAGAAACTGGAGCGGGTCAGCACGGCGTAGCTACTGCAACGGTAGCTGCGCGTTTCGGCCTGCAGTGTGATGTGTTCATGGGGGAAGAGGATATCCGCCGCCAGGCCCTCAATGTGTTTCGTATGAAGCTGCTAGGCGCCGAGGTACATCCAGTTAGCAGTGGTTCCGCAACCCTAAAGGATGCCATGAATGATACGCTCCGCTACTGGGTCAGCAACGTCCGCGATACCTTTTATGTAATTGGTACCGTTGCGGGGCCTCATCCGTATCCAAAGATGGTGCGCGATTTTCAGGCCGTTATCGGGCGCGAAACCAAAGAACAGCTGCAGAAGAAAGTTGGGCGTCTGCCCGATGTGTTGCTGGCGTGTATTGGCGGTGGCTCTAATGCTATGGGGCTGTTTTACCCCTTTGTCAACGATAAGCAGGTACGCATGATAGGGGTAGAAGCTGCAGGGCACGGAATTGAAAGTGGGAAGCACGCCGCAAGTATTGGTGCTGGAGGGGTTGGTGTTCTGCATGGAAACAAAACTTTTTTGCTCCAAAATAGTGATGGACAAATAGAGCATGCTCACTCCATCTCTGCTGGACTCGATTACCCTGGTGTGGGTCCAGAGCATGCGTTGCTCCGTGAACTGGGGCGTGCCGAGTATGTCTCCATCACCGATGCCGAAGCGCTTGAAGGGTTCAAGCTGCTCAGTGAGCTGGAGGGGATTGTCCCTGCCCTAGAGAGTGCCCACGCCATCGCTCAAGTGGCTAAGATGGCGCCGCAGATGGATAAAAATAAGAATATAGTTGTGTGTCTGTCAGGTCGTGGAGATAAGGACATGCATACGGTAGCAGGCGCCCTGGGCGTCAACCTTTAAGGGGGATAGATGCGTTTCGAAGAACTGGACATACCTGATCAACTGCGCCGCGGTATAGACGCGCAGGGTTTTACTCAACTTACCGAAGTACAGGAGCAGGCAATTCCTCTAGCACTTGAGGGGAAGGATATTGCGGCTCAGGCTCAGACCGGCACAGGCAAAACCGCCGCATTTATCATCTCTTTGTATACACGCCTTATGAACAGCTCAAGCAGTGCCGGCAAGCAGCCGCGCGCGCTAGTGATTGCGCCGACGCGCGAACTTGTGGCCCAAATTGCCAGCGATGCCGAAGGGCTCACCGCCGATAGCCCCATAACCATGATGGCAGTGTACGGAGGGGTCGATTACGACAAGCAGCGTCAGGCTCTTGCGGCAGGGGTAGATGTTATCGTTGCCACGCCGGGTCGTCTAATCGATTACGCGAAACAAAAAGTGTTTAATTTCAGCAAGATAGAAGTTCTGGTTATTGATGAAGCTGACCGTATGTTTGATATGGGTTTTATCAAGGATCTGCGTTTTATTCTACGCCGTCTGCCAGACTACGACAAACGTCAGACTATGCTCTATTCTGCTACCTTATCTCCACGAGTGATGGAATTGGCGTATGACTTTATGAATGACCCGGTCAAGATCCAGGTTGAGCCGAAACAGGTGACCGGCGCTGACATTGATGAGGTGGTATACCACGTAGGGCGTTCCGAAAAGATCCCCTTGTTGCTGGGACTTTTGCAGGGACAGATGGAGAATGGCAAAGTGATGGTGTTTGCCAACACCAAGCGTGAGACCGAGTATGTTACCTCCGTATTACGTGAAAACGGGCATCGAGCGGCGCTCATCTCCGGAGATCTGAACCAGCCGAAGCGGATGCGGATCCTGCAGGATTTCAAAGACTCTAAGCTTGATGTCTTGGTTGCAACCGATGTAGCTTCGCGCGGAATTCATATTGATGATGTGACCCACGTGGTCAACTACGATGTCCCTCAGGATCCAGAAGATTACGTGCATCGTATCGGGCGTACAGCGCGTGCTGGGGCCTCTGGTCTTGCCATCATGTTTGCCGATGAGGAACTGGTGTACAACCTGCCTCCGATTGAGGAGTGCATCGGGCATAAAATTCCGCATGATGTTCCCATGGAAGAGATGTTCCGTTGGGATTTCAAGCGCCCCCGCCCCCAGAAACGTCGCCCTGCACCATCGCCCAGAGGGAAAAAGAGTTCTGGAGCGCCGAGTGGAACAAGTAAGGGCAAAGGGCCGCGGCACGCACCAGCTTCGCGGCGGCGGCGCAACGTCAAGGATAATGAGCCGCGCACATGAGCACTGTAGATATATGTTCCGGTTTGCTCGAGTGCAGACGCTGCGAACGCTTGCACACCTTCATGCACGAGCTTAAACCGCGCAAAGGGCTCGACAAGTCAGACTACTGGAGCAAGCCGGTGCCAGGATTTGGTCCCACTGATGCACGTGTGTGGTTGGTAGGGCTTGCTCCTGGTGCGCATGGTGCCAACCGCAGCGGGCGTCCGTTTACCGGAGACGGCGCGGGAGACTTTATGTACCCATTGTTGCACCAAACGGGTTTCTGTTCTGCCCCTGCGGATGAAATAAGCGCAGATGACGGGCTTGAGCTCTACGATCTGTATATCAGCAATGCCGTGAAGTGTTTGCCGCCAGGGAATAAGCCCAATGCGGCGGAGTTTGCGGCATGCAGATCATGGCTGCTACAGGAATGGAACATGCTTTCAGAGGTAAAAGTCATTCTTGCTCTCGGGCGCGGGTCTTTTATCAGCCTGCTTCACTTTTTTAAGGAGCAGGGGCATGTCACCCGTTTGGCAGATTACCCCTTTGTTCATGGGGAAGCGTATAAGCTTGGAGAAGCCCAGTGGCTTCTGCCCTGCTATCATACCAGCCGCTATAATGTTCAGACTGGTCGCATGACAACACAGATGTTTGTGGATGTGTGCACGCAGATTCGTACGCTATTGCAGGCTTAATGCTACGCTAGATACTTTTTTGCGTATGGTCGCCTCTAGCATACGCTGAACTTCTTTTTGAGTTTAGATAAAAAAGCAGTTGAAAGAGGCGCGCTCAATACATTAGACTCAAACGTTAACCTCTATGAAATTTTGCATCGACTACGCTGGAATTGTTACCCTTCTTCCACTTGAGTCGATGTTTGTTGGCGAGACAGGACAAGCATGGGGCGCATTGAATCCACATTTGCACGGCTTAAACGGCAGAAACGCGCGGGTCTGATCCCCTTTATAACTGCTGGGGACCCCGATCTAGATACAACCCTTGAAATTATGCTCACCATGGAACAGGCTGGGGTAGACCTTATTGAGCTGGGGATCCCTTTTTCTGACCCAGCTGCCGATGGGCCCACTATTCAGGCTGCGTCCCAGCGTGCTCTCGCCGCAGGGACTTCTCTGGAGGGAGTCCTGACGCTGGTGGAGCGCTTCAGGGCGGTTTCAGATGTGCCTGTGGTTCTGATGGGCTACTATAACCCTCTATTTATATATGGCATGGAGCGTTTTGCTGCACGTGCTGCGCGTGCCGGAGTGGATGGGGTTTTGGTCGTGGATGTTCCCTTTGAACATCAAGAGGAAATAAAGGTGTATCTCGACCCCTACTCAATCCGCAGCATAACCCTGATTGCCCCAACCACCATGGCTGAGCGTGCGCAGCAGCTTCTGCAACAGGCTAAAGGGTTTGTATACTACGTATCTATCACTGGAGTTACAGGTACCACCTGCATAGATATCGACTCTGTAGAACAACGGGTGAAAGAGCTGCACGCGCAAAGTGCAATCCCGATTGCGGTAGGATTCGGAATTACTACCAGTGCTGATGCCCAGCGAATTGCAAAGTTCGCAGATGCTGTAATAGTTGGAAGTGCTTTGGTAAAGGTGATTAAGCGTTATAGTGGCACTGCCGAGCTGCAAGAACAGGTGGGCGGATTTATTAAAAATCTCAGGCAGGGACTTGAGCGGGTTTAAATTTAAAAAATTCAAATCTCAAATCTATATAGAGCGAGGATCTAAGCATGGCATGGTTTAAAAAGTCGAAGGCGCCGATAACAGCAGTAGAAAACAAAACAGTGCAGATGCCGCAAGGCGTGTGGGTAAAATGTCAAAACTGCGCTGAGATCATCTATGCGAAGGAGATTGAACGTAATCTCAATGTGTGCCCTAAATGCGATTACCATTTTCGTATCAGTGCCAGAGCGAGAATCGATCTGGTGCTGGACAAAGGCTCTTTCGTAGAGATGGACGCCAATCTCGAATCGACAGATTTTCTCGACTTTAAAGACAGTAAAAAATATAAAGATCGCATCAAGGCTTCCCTGGCAAAATCAGGCGGAGGAGATGCTGTGGTGTGCGGCGAGGGAACCATTGAAGGACTGCCAGTGGTGGTCTCTGTCTTCGATTTTAGTTTTATGGGAGGCAGCATGGGATCTGTGGTGGGGGAGAAAATAGCCCGCGCCATTGAAAAAGGGCTCGAAACCAGAGCGCCGGTAATAATCTTTTCTTGTTCTGGTGGGGCGCGGATGCAGGAGAGTATTCTGTCGTTGATGCAGATGGCTAAAACCAGCGCAGCGTTAGCTAAACTTAAAGAAGCTGGCATTCCATTTATCTCGGTGCTTACCGACCCCACCACCGGTGGGGTTACCGCAAGCTTTGCCATGCTTGGAGATATAAATATGACAGAACCACGTGCCCTAATTGGCTTTGCCGGCCCCCGCGTAATAGAGCAGACTATCCGGCAGAAATTGCCGCAGGGTTTTCAGCGTTCTGAATATCTGCTTGAGCATGGAATGGTGGATATGATTGTTGCGCGTCAGGAGATGAAGGCGCGACTATCTCAGGTGTTACGCATCTTTATGGCTGCTTGATTCGGTCCTCTACGTATGTGCAACGATGCCGCCCTAGATTACCTCTACAGCCTCGGGATGTTCGGGATAAAACTCGGACTGGATAATATCCGAGGCCTGCTAGGGAGTCTGGATGATCCGCACACACATTATCCCATCATTCATGTTGCTGGAACCAACGGCAAGGGTTCAGTATGCGCCTTCCTTGGGCAAATCTATACCCAAGGCGGATATCGGGTAGGTATCTACACCTCGCCTCATCTTAAGCATTTCAATGAACGTATCCGCATCGGATCTGAGTTTATCTCCATCTCTGAAGTGGCTAACCTGACCACAGAGATCCGCGCAGTAGCGCAGGATGTTCAGCCTACCTTTTTTGAATTTACCACCGCCATGGCTCTGCTGTATTTTGCACGCCAGAAGGTTGATCTTGTGGTGCTGGAAGTGGGTATGGGGGGGCGCTTGGATGCCACTAACGTGGTTGATCCGGTCTTGAGTATTATTACCCCCGTCTCATATGATCATGCCACCTATCTGGGCAACTCTCTTAGTGACATTGCTGCAGAAAAAGGGGGTATTATCAAGGCTGGGATTCCACTAGTATTGGGGCCACAGTTACCTGAAGTTGAAACCTGTCTCCAAACGCTTGCTACCCAAAAGCACGCTCCCTGTTATCATTACGGTGCTGATTACCGCGTGGAGAGGGCGAATAGCGGTGGGGGTGGAGAGTTTATCTTTGATATCACTACGCCGCAGCAGATTTGGCAGGCGTTGAAACCAGGGCTGCGGGGAGAACATCAGGGGGAAAACCTCGGTGTTGCTCTGATGGCGCTCGAAGTGCTCGAAACGCAAGGGCTGAAGGTTGAGCCTGCTCAGATTAGAACAGCAGTTGCACAAACGCGCTGGCCCGGGCGTTTGGAATGGTTCGGTCCAGCTGCGACCTTCCCCGGCACAGTGCTGCTAGACGGAGCGCATAACCGCGCGGGTTTGATCGCTCTGCGACATTATTTGCAGGCGTGTGGGGTAGACTCCGTGCACTGGGTGTGCGGCTTTAAACACGATAAAGATGCCCGGGATATGATCCCCCTGTTAAGTGATTATGTGAGAAGTTTTTATGCTGTACCTGTTCCAGTAGAAGATCACTGGGAGCCCCGTGATCTTGCCGCAATTGCTGTCTCTGCTGGAATCACTGCGCAGGCATATGTAGAGGTTGGCACGGCATTGAAACAAGCGTTGGAGAACTGTCGCCTTCACGACATTGTAGTGGTGGCAGGGTCTCTATTTCTGGTAGCTGAAGTGCGGCGAATTATGCATCTGCATACATGGGGAAGTACATGCCCGTAGTTAAACAGTTTTTTTGTGTGAACTCCATGCTGATAGGGTGTGCAGTTCTCGGAGTGCTGCTCAGCACCTGGGGTTTAGTGTATGCACAAGACTATGAGTCGGCACCGGTATCGTTAGAGGCTGACTCCCTGGAGCGGGATGCAGTCACTGGGGTATATACTGCCACGGGCAACGTGCATATCGTCCAGAAGGGCGTCGAGCTCGAGGCGGATTCTGTCCGCTACGATGCTGCCAATGATAAGGCCGATGCCATTGGGCATGTATTTCTGCAAGACTCTGATGGGTATATGTACGGGGAGCAGATGCAAGTCAATATGGATAGCGCCACCGGGACTGCTTACAATGGGGGAGGGTTTATCTCTGCCTACGATTTTCGCCTCAGTGGGAGCGAGATCGAGAAACTTTCAGACGATCGCTATCGAGTTGAAAATGGTTTTTTCACCACCTGCGAGGGGCGGGTACCGGCGTGGAAATTCGGAGCACGCAATGTGAACGTAACGCGCGAAGGCTTTGCGCGCGCAAAACACGTTAAGTTTTATCTCAAAGACCTTCCTGTTCTTTATCTCCCCTATATAGTATATCCGGTCAAAACCGAGCGCAGTTCCGGGTTTCTCCTTCCCATGGCAGGGTATTCCAGTTCACGCGGTATGCAGGTTTCATTAGCTTATTATCAGGTTCTCGGACAGAACCAGGACGCCACCTTGTACTTAGACCATTTCTCTGACATGGGGATAGGTACCGGGATGGAATATCGCTACATATTCGGGCAGGACAATGCTGGTGTCGCGAATCTATACTATGTTTCCACCTACGGCAGCTCAAACTATGACGACCTGTCCGATCGCTATGCGTGGCGCTGGGACCATCTGGGCACGCTGCCGGGCAATGTGCGCTTCAGTGCGGATACTGAATATGTAAGTAAACGTGATTATTTCGAAGATTTTGGCACCGTGGCAGAAGAGTACGACAAGGATGAGGTGGAGTCCATTATAGCTTTCAGTCGTACTTGGGGTAATCTCTCTCTTACTTCTCAATTTCTCTACACCAAGGATTTACTAGAGGGAGCGGATAACGATAAAACCCTGCAACGTCTGCCCGAGGTTCAGCTCGACTACATGCGTACCCGTATAGGGGATACTCCGTTCTACGCAAAGTTTGAGTCAAGCGGAACCCACTTTTGGCGGCGTAAAGGTCTGACCGGAACTCGTTTTGATATGCGTCCTTCGCTGTCGGCATTCTTTATGCCCCTGGGGATGTTTGAACTCGAACCCGAGGTGGGCTACCGGCAACGTATCTATTCAACTTCAGCGGATCGCTATACGCAGGAGGAAGAGGGCTATGAACACGCGGAAAACTGGGACTTTTCCACGCGTATGGCAACCAGGGTTTCACGGGTATTTGAGCTCGCCGACACAGGCCTGACCAAAATCCAGCACAGTATTGAGCCTGAGGTCACCTACTTTTATACTGGGCGCAAAGATCAAGACTACCTCCCTTATTTTGATAGTGAAGATCGAGTTGAACATCAGAACAAGGTGGAGTATGCCCTCGTAAACCGCTTGACGGGGAAGTTTGAGGATGATCTTGGGGCACCCACCTATCGCGAACTGGTGTACTTCAAACTCTCACAGGAATATGATATTTGGGTAAGCCGTAGAGAGCGTGAAGAGCGTTATGGCTACGACCGTTTCTCCAACATAGACGGAGAGCTGATTCTGCGCCCCTTTACCTCTTGGAGCATTGACTTCGATTCAGCATATAATCCGCATGAAAATAAACTGGAGAATTTCAACGCCCGTACCACCTACAAAGCGGCACCAGAGCGAAGTATCGCCCTCGAATATCGTTATAATCGCGATGTGTCCGAATATATGGCGGCGGTGGTAGAGATAGACCTGCTGAAGCCCGTGTATTTAACCTATGAAAAACGCCACGATATTATGAAGTCAGAACGTTTGGAGAACGTGGTACATCTGGAATACCGTGCCCAGTGCTGGAGCTTGTTTATCAGCTATCGAGACCGCCTCGATGACCACGAAGTTATGCTGGGATTTGCCCTGACAGGAGCGGGACACGTTGCCAGGATTGGCGGCAGTTTTGGGCTTGAAAACGATAACGGTAGTAATAACTCTAGAAAAAGCAGCATAGGAGATATCCCCTAGAAGTAGGGGAACGGTACGAAATCTCCTGAGGGTATCTTTTATCTCAAAAGCAGGTATGCTACAGCGGCAATGTGGAAAAAAACAAGGTCCCACATGTGACTTCAGGGTGAACCCGCGCGTTAGATATGGTTTTGCCAACAGTGCAACTCATCCTCTGACAGGTAATTGTGAGATGTCTCTTTTTGCTGAAAATGAACTCTTAGATGCGTGTCGCGTATTGTTTGGCACCGAGGTACAGCTGAACCGTGATTTTTTGTTCTATATGCAGCCGGGTGGAGTAAAGAGCGCTTTTAGACAAAAGGCGAAGCAGATTCACCCGGATATGTATATGACAGCATCGGTGGATGAGTATGAACGCCAAACCGAGTTGTTTCGTGATGTTAATGAAGCGTATAAACTCCTCGGCCGTTTTACCGCGAGTGAGGAGAAACGTCTCTGGACTCCGGTAGACAAAAAAACCACCTTCAGTCACGCCCCTAATACTTCTACAGCCCAGGGGCGTACAGATACGGAAGAGGAGTTTTCTCTGCCGCAGCACTATCTTGAAACGGGGCTGTATTTGTACCACCGCGGCAAAATAACATATGCAGAGATGATTGAAGCGTTGGTGTGGCAGCGGCGTCAACGCCCCGTTATTGGAGAGCTGGCACGCCGTTGGGGCTGGCTTAAAGATGCAGAGGTTGATGTCATTAACCGCCAGGGTACCTTCCGGGGGCGTTTCGGCGCGCGCGCGGTGCACTATGGCTACCTAACTCCATTTCAGGTGCAAGTGCTGCTGCGCTATCAGCAGAGCTGTCAACAACCCTTTGCCCAGTATTTTGTGGAGCAAGGTATTTTGAGTGCCGAGGAAGTTAAGCGCCTCATGCGCCAGCAAGCACAACATAACGCTAAATTCACCAAACATAAGTGATAGTATGAAAAACTTTCTTACTCCTCTGGAACTGGCACAACACGTAGTGACCTGGGGGGAGGTAAAAACCCAACACTCTACGCGTACTGCATTGCTCTTGGGGGGGCTCGCTGGGGCATATATAGGCTTTGCTGCGCATCTGGCTACCGTTGTGGGTACTGGTACTTATGCGTGGATTGGTCTGCAGCAATTTATGATGGGGGCGGTGTTTAGTCTGGGATTGATGCTTGTGGTGATCCCTGGCTCCGAACTCTGGACCGGTAACACCTTGATGAGTGCTGCGCTATTGGAACGTCGCATAACTCTGCTGCAGATGCTGCGTCACTGGGGGGTGGTCTACCTGGGCAATCTTATCGGCGCGCTGGTGCTTGCGTGGATGATTGCGGGGCAGAGCGGTATTTTGGATGGAGCCTTCGGGGTTAAGGCGGTGCAGATAGCTGTCGCCAAGGTTGAACAGAGCCCCGGGCATAATCTGGCTTATTTTTTCCGTGCCATCGGGTGCAATTGGCTTGTATGTCTCGCGGTGGTGCAGGCTATGGCTGCTCGCGATATCGGCGGGAAAGTGCTGGCGATTTTTTTCCCTATTATGGCGTTTGTGGCCTCGGGGTTTGAGCATGCCATTGCAAACATGTATTTCATCCCAGCGGGAATACTAGCAGCAAAACTCGAGGGAGTGAGAGCGCTGTACGGTACTGAGGTGGCCGCGCTGGAGCAGCTCAACTGGGCAACCATGTGGCAGCATAACCTTCTAAGCGTCACCCTTGGTAACCTGGTTGGGGGTGCACTATGTGTGGGGGCATATTATTGGTGGATTTACCGCGCTCCCTCCGGTTAGTTTTGTTTTCTCCCTCTATTCAGGCGTTCCAGCGTCGCAAGGGGATCTTTCACCTCAGCGCCAAAGGTACCGCGGACGAACCTGTCACCTTCGAGCATATGACATGTAGCTAGAATTTGTTCAAAGTGTTTGCGTTCGATCTCCTGTGCACCTAGTGAAAGCAAGTGTGGTGTGGGGATCTGGCAGTCGATAATGGTGTAGTGGTGCTGGAGCAGATGGGCCACCAAAGCCGCAAACGCAACCTTCGAAGCATCGGTACGTCGGTGGAACATCGATTCGCCACAAAAACACTGACCTAGGGCTATTCCGTATAGACCTCCCACCATCTCCTCCTGTTCCCAACATTCAACACTATGGGCGAAGCCCAAGGTGTGCAGGTGGATGTATGCATCCTGCATTTCGGGTGTTATCCAAGTCTGTTCGGTGCGCTTTTGGGCGTGGGCGCACAGGTAAATACATTGGCTAAAGTCTGCATTAAGGGTTATACGAAAGGGTTTTTGGCGCAGGGTTTTCTTCAGACTGCGGCTCAAATAAAAATTACGTGGGAACAGGACACAGCGCTGTGGTGGTGCCCACCACAGCAGCGGTTCGCCTGGGTTGTTCCACGGAAAGATTCCGCAGGTGTAGGCAAGTAGAACACGCGCGGGGCTGAGGTCGCCCCCAACTGCAAGCAGGCCGTTGCTTTCGCCCAGATAGGTAGGAGGAAATGCCAATTTGTGACTCAAGGCGAATACTGGCATCCTAGATTCTCTGCACCCTATTGCTCCGCTAGAGTAAAATGAAAGGTTAGTTCGTCGTTTCGACATCCGATGCGGACGCTACCACCATCCTTTAGTTCGCCGAACAGAATCTCATTTGCGAGGCGGTTGCTGATCTTCTCCTGAATTAGACGATCTAGCGGGCGCGCGCCGTAGCGGCGGTCAAAACCGTGACGCGCCAAATATGCACGCCCTGCCTGGGTGATGCTTAGGCGGACCTTTTTTTCCTGCAGGCGCTGGCGCACTTCAGCGACAAACTTGTCTACAATCTGCCGCACTTGCTCCGGTTCCAGTGCCGCAAAGGTGACAATAGCATCCAAGCGGTTGCGGAATTCAGGAGAGAATAGCCGGTTTAACTCTGGGTCGGGACTGCGGGTAGAATCAGTGGCAAAGCCGATGGGGGCCTGACTCATTTCGCGTGCTCCAGCATTGCTCGTCATTATGATGATGCAATCACGGAAACTCGCACTTTTGCCATTATTGTCAGTCAAAGTGCCGTTATCCATAATCTGAAGTAAAACATTAAGCAGATCAGGATGCGCCTTTTCGATCTCATCCAGGAGCAATACGCAGTGAGGGGTTTTGTTGAGAGCATCGGTCAGTAGCCCGCCTTGCTCGTATCCCACATATCCAGGAGGTGCCCCGATAAGGCGCGCCACTGCATGTTTTTCCATGTATTCACTCATGTCGAAGCGGATGAATTCGATCCCCATCTGGCGCGCGAGTTGTTTTGCGACCTCGGTTTTCCCTACTCCGGTGGGGCCGGCAAACAAAAATGACCCCATGGGGTGATCTGGGTGATCCAGTCCGGCACGGGCGCGCAATACTGCTTGGACCACTTGTTCAATAGCAGGCTCTTGTCCAAATACCTTCTTTTTAAGGCGTTTTTCTAGCAGCGCCAAGTTTTGCCGATCATCGTGCGCTACAGAACGGCGGGGTATTTGCGCCATTGTAGCTACAACTTGCTCCGCATCGCGAATGCTTGCATTGTGGCGGGGAGTTGCGCCGGTATGAAGTTTGGCACCTATTTCATCCAGCAAGTCAATGGCGGAGTCAGGCAGATGGCGGTGGTGCAGATGGCGCTGCGCGAGTTCGGCAATGGTTTCCAGCACATCGTCGGCAAAGGTAACAGCGTGAAATTTCTCGTACTGATCTTTCAGCCCTTTGAGAATCAGAACTGTTTCCGCCACGGAAGGTTCACGTATATCGATCTTTTGAAAACGGCGTGACAGGGCACGATCTTTTTCAAACAGGCGTTTGTACTCATCATAGGTTGTGGCTCCGATGCAGCGGATTTTGCCTCCAGCAAGCATAGGCTTGAGGATGTTGGAGACATCCAGGCTCCCGCCACTCGTAGCTCCGGCACCGATGATGGTGTGTATTTCATCGATAAAGAGAATGGGCAAGGGGAGCGCGTCCAACTCGTGCATAACTTGCTTCAAGCGCTCCTCAAAGTCACCGCGGTATTTGGTGCCCGCAAGCAGACTTCCGATATCTAAGGCATAGATTTGCGCCTGTTTGAGCATTTGCGGCACTTCTCCTGCTTCAAGCAGGGACGCAAGACTTTCGGCTATGGCCGTTTTGCCGGTGCCAGGTTCCCCCACAAGGATGGGGTTGTTCTTGCGCCTGCGACACAGCACTTGGAGCATCCGTTCCAATTCCGCTACGCGCCCAATGAGGGGATCGATATCGTGATTGCGTGCCCGCGCGCGCAGATCAACGGTGAAGTTCTTTAACGCACTGCGCTGTTTGTCGCCCGAGGTTTCTTTGCTAGGGTTGTCTTCTCCAGCGTTTTTGTGTTCCGGCTCAACGCCACTGCCGTGTGAGATCTCTTGCAGAATGTCGAGGCGCTCAATCCCGTGGGCCATAAGTAACTGAGTAGCGTAACTTTTTTTCTCGCTCATTATGGCGGCGAGAATGTCGCCAATTTGTACCTCTTTGCGCCCCGCGGCAGCACAATGGGTGACCGTGTGCTGCAGAATGCGCTGAATTGCGATCGACTGCTGCGGCACATAGTCCACTTCCTCAACAGGTATGCTCTCCACGTCACTGGTTAGATACGTGCTTACCGAGTTGCGTAGTTCGTCTACATCTGCACCACAGCGGTTAATCACGTGCTGCGCCTCATCACTGAAAAGCATCGCATAGAGCAAATGCTCGGTAATGAGGTATTCATGATGCCGTTTCTGGGCTTCCTGTACCGCCAGAGAAAAAACTACCTGTACTTCGTTGCTGAAAGTCAATTTGTTATCGATCCCTTATGTGTTGGTCCGTGTGTAGATGCGTGGCCGTATGGCTTTATGCCGCGTGTATGCTACAGCGCAGGGGGTGTCCTGCTTGTTGGGCCATGCGATGCACCGTTGCAACCTTGGTTTCGGCTATTTCAAACGGATAGCTGCCGCATGCCGCTTCCCCTTTGGTGTGGATTGTCAGCATGATGCTGGTAGCTTCGGCATTACTCTTGTGAAACACATCTTCGAGCACCATCACTACAAATTCCATAGTAGTGTAATCATCGTTGTGCATGATTACAACAAAGCGTGGCGGGAGTACATTTTTTCGTTGTGTGCGCGTAGCACGTGTTACCGTAGGATTGGCGCTATGCCCCATCTGTGTTATCCCCAAGCTTGAGATATGTGGAAAAGTGCTAATAAGAATTTATCCTTCTATGCATTGACTGCTGTTCTAGGATGCTAGCATATAATGAAAATCCAGACCATATACTCAAATACAGCGCACCACAAAATTTGTTGAGCAGCGTGACGTTGTTAGTACGTAATATAATTTAAAGCTAAATTTTTCTCTCGCCCGTGTCGAGAAAAGCTTGAGTTGTTTACTCTCATAGATTAGTCTTTGCTTAACCTTGGCATGGTGCCACTAGGCGAATATAGTTAGTCCGAAGAGGTGACACTTTAATATGGCTTCAGAGCAAGCAACAGAACCACACAAAAACAAATTGCATCCACCCAAAGTCCCGGGGAGAACTCCACGCAGATCGGTATCCCTGGCGCTGTTGACCCTTTCAGTTCTGACCCTTTCAATTATGGGGGACAATGGAGTGCTAAAGCTTTTTGACGTAGTAAATTACAAGGCTGAGCTAAACGAACGCAAGCGCTCTCTAATTCAAGAAAATCAACGCCTGGAGGCACAATTGAAAGCACTACAGCACGATGACAGCTACATAGAACAGGTAGCCCGTGGAACCCTGAGTCTGGTGCGGGAGGGGGAAACTGTTTATCAGTTTAAAGAAACAGAGCGTTGATTGTTGGATAGAAACGCTATAAAATAGGCAGGTTGGTACAAAGGGGATCATTTTGATAGATCCCTTTTTTTTATGCGTTGGATTACACCGCCTCGGCTTTCAAAATCTGAGCGCTTGAATATCTACACAATCGAGAACATGAGGATAAACAAGAATGAAAGATACCATTCAAAGTGCAGTCAGAAATGCATTGCAGGCATGTTACCGTGCCGAAACTCTTACCAGCGGAATCTACCCAGATTTTGCCATTGAAATTCCCAACTTCAGCGAACACGGTGATTTTGCGGTAAATGTTGCGATGTTGCTTGCGAAAGCCGAAAAGATGCCACCCCGTAAGATTGCCGAAATTTTGGTGCAGGAGTTGAATGCTGAGGGTTCGATATGGAGCAAGGTTGAGATCGCAGGTCCCGGATTTATAAATTTTTTTCTCACTCCGGTGTGCTGGTACCAAGTGCTTAAAAGTGTGTATCGCCAAGGGGAGCGCTATGGCGCAAGCGCTATCGGTGCCGGGAAAAGGGTGCAAGTTGAATTTGTAAGCGCCAACCCTACAGGGCCGCTACATATCGGACATGGTCGTGGCGCTGCCACCGGAGATGCGGTAGCTTCGGTTCTACAGGAAGCAGGCTTCGAAGTACAACGCGAATATTACGTCAATGATGCAGGGAATCAGATGGATACCTTGGGGCGCTCCATCTATCTGCGTTATCTCGAATTACAGGGACAGGAGATAGAGTTTCCCCCTGATTGCTACCAGGGCAACTATGTAATCGATATAGCGCGCCGAATTGCCGCTGCGCAGGGACCCGCCCTGGCGGAACTGAGCGAGCAGGAAGCGGTGACCTACTGCGCAAAACTGGGGGGAGAGCAGATCCGCGCTGAAATAGACAGTGACCTGCAAAGCTTCGGGGTCCGTTTTGATAACTGGTACAGTGAACAGAGTTTATACGCTCGAGATTTGGTTACACGCGGGATAGAAACCCTAACCGGGCGTGGTTTTACCTATACCGAGGATGGTGCTCTGTGGTTGCGCACAACTGAGTTTGGAGATGATAAGGACCGTGTGCTGGTGCGTGCCAATGGTGCAAAGACATACTTCGCCTCAGATGTAGCCTACCATCAGGATAAATATGCGCGTGGGTTTGATACTGTCATCGATGTGTGGGGGGCGGACCATCACGGCTATGTGCCGCGGATGAAAGCAATGTTGGCTGCTCTGGGGGAGAAACCCGAGCGTCTACAGATCATTCTAGTACAGTTGGTTAATCTGCTGCGTGGTGGAGAGCAGGTTGCTATGAGCACCCGCGGTGGTACTTTTGTCACTCTGCGCGAAGTGCTCGACGAGGTGGGAAAGGATGCCTGCCGTTTTTTCTTCCTCATGCGCCGCTCCGACAGTCAGCTTGATTTTGATCTTGAATTGGCGAAACAGCAAAACAATGAAAACCCGGTATACTATGTCCAGTATGCACACGCGCGTGTGTGCAGTATAAATCAGAAGGCTGCTGAAGCAGGAATTGAGGGTGATGTATGTAGCGGAGCAGATGTAACCCTCCTTGCATTAGAGGATGAGTTGTCTTTAGCAAAAATGTTAAACCGATATCCAGAAGTTGTAGCAGCAGCAGCGCTAAACTATGAGCCACATCGCCTTACGTTTTATCTGCAGGAGCTTGCGGCAAAGTTCCACAGCTACTATAATCAACACCGCGTGATTGTAGAGGATCTAGAAACCACGCGGGCGCGTTTGTACCTTGTGAATGCGGTGAAAATCGTACTAGGCAACGCTCTGCGTGTCCTTGGAATAAGCGCACCAGAGCAAATGTAGGTTTAGGTGAAAGGTTAAGCTATGACTCAGGCGGAATATAGGCGCCCTCGCAACACGGGACAACGCAAAATGGCAGTGGTTACGCTCTTGGTTCTGGTGCTGTGTCTGGCCAGTTTTACCCTCGGCATAATGGTGGGTAAATCGGGTAACGAAGAGATGGTAGCACAAGTGCCAGAACAGACACTTGTTTCTGTTGGTGCGCAAGGAAACCTTGAGCCAAGTCTTGTGTTGACCGATGCTGAGGCTAAGCAGGAGTTGCGCCAGCAGAAACCTGTGCGCCTAAAAGGGCAGGTAGAGAGTTTGCATAGCAACACGCGCCACACAGATGTGGAGAAGGGATCGGCAGCGCAGATAGAAGATGAGGTGGTGGTGCAGGAGATCCCTCTTGGAAGCGGCATCAATCCGCGCAAAAATGGAGCCAGCGCTACCGTTGGTGACGTTGGAACTGATATGGTAACCGCGCGCAAGACAGAATCTACGCACAAAGGTGATGCTCCAGCTCCAGCTCCAGCACAGGCTGCTGCGCCTTTAGCTGCTGAGCAAAAAACGCGCGCTGCTTCTTCTCAAGTTAGTGCAGCTAAGGGGGGAAAGTATGTGGTACAAATCGCATCTTTTCGCGCGGTTGCAGATGCTCAAGCCTTAGCTCAAAAACTTCAACCTGAATTTCCGGCGTATGTACGTGAGGTAGATCTTGATGCCAAGGGTAAGTGGTTCCGGGTTCTGGTAGGGCCGCTGGCTCAGCGTGAAGAGGCAGATGCGGTTCAGCGCAGAATCAAGCAGGATGCAAAATTGGACGGCTTTGTTAAAAGGATGCCCTAATTAATAAGTGATTTATGCGTACTGAAGTTTTATTTTGTTTTTTACCTTGACTTCAGTTCTGCAAATGAGTACATTGCGCTTCGCTTTGACGCGGGGTGGAGCAGCTTGGTAGCTCGTCGGGCTCATAACCCGAAGGTCGGAGGTTCAAATCCTTCCCCCGCTACCAAAAAATACAAAACGGCGGTGTAGCTCAGTTGGTTAGAGCATGCGGCTCATATCCGCAGTGTCCGGAGTTCGAATCTCTGCACCGCCACCATTTATATAAGCCTCTCCAACCTCGGAGAGGCTTTTTTTCTATGTGGTCTCTGGTTTTGTTCCTCTGGGGCGCAGTATCTTCTGCCCTGGATTAAAACCATGGGGACGCCGCAGATAGCGCATTTTACATAGCGGTGTGTCTAGCCAACCTTTTCTTGAAGAGCCCCTTAAGGTTGATATCTGTACAGATGGAAGGTCTTATTCGACAAAACATTGAGGAGCATGCTCTTCTCTCCTCCGGAGAACGGGTGCTGGTTGCAGTGTCGGGGGGGGCTGATTCAATCGCACTGCTCCATGTTCTACGTCATTTGGGGACACAGATGGGTTTTTCTGTGGTTGGAGCGCACTTCAACCATGGTATTCGCCCTGCCGCCGCGCGTGATGCAGCTCATGTTGCGCGCCTATGCCATTGTCTGGGGGTTGCATGCGTATTCGGAGCCGGAGATGTGCCGGGGTATGCGCACAAAGAGAAGGTTGGCTTAGAAGAGGCAGGACGCGTATTAAGATATCGTTTTTTACGCGAGGCTGCGCGCAGGTGTGGGTGTGGGCGTATCGCAACTGCCCACCATCAGCAAGATCAGGCCGAGACTGTGATAATGCGTCTGGCACGCGGCACCTCAGTTTCTGGTCTTACGGGTATTCTGGTGCAGAATCTCCCTTTTATTCGCCCCATGTTAACGGTGGAGCGGCGTCAGATTGAAGATTATCTACAACAGCGGGGTCTTGCCTGGGTCGAAGATGAATCCAATCGCAACTGCCGTTTTACGCGCAATCATGTGCGGCATAACCTGATGCCGATGCTGGAAACAGTCCATCCACAGGCGCAAAAACAGCTAGCGCAGCTAGCGCAACAGGTGTGTCTAGAGGAAGACTACTGGGATGGCGAAGTGCGCAAAAGTATGAAAAAGGCGCATTTTGGAGCAGCTGAAACACGCATCTCTTATACTGAGCTCAGTGCCTTGCACCCGGCATTACGTTTGCGGGTGGTGCGCGCGCTCCTTGAGCATGTGCGCGGCAATCTGTATGGCTTAGAGCGCAAGCATCTGTACGCAGTTGAGTCGATGTTTGCTTCTTCTAAACCTCAGACTCAGTTTGATCTTCCCGGCGCATGGGTGGCGCGACGGTATGCCGATGTGGTGTTTCGCCAGAGTGCTCCACAAAATATAGCGTTAGATTACCTCTTGCGCATAGATGGTCTCGGACGCTATTCCATTCCGGATGGTTCTAGCGTCGAATTAGCATTTAGCCCTAAAGCACGCCCAGAGACGCAATACTGCGTGGAGCTTGACGGCGCTGAGGTGAAGTGGCCATTGCATGTTAGAGAAAATAGGCCGGGTGATCGCTTGAAGTGTGTTGGGATGTCCGGAAGTAAAAAACTGAAAGCCGTGTTTGCGGAGGCTCGTCTTGAAGCGGATGCGCGCAAATCTGTGCCTCTGCTTTGCAATCATGAAGATGAGATTATTTGGGTGATGGGGATTCGGCGCAGTCGTCTATGGTGCTGCGATCCATCCACACACAAGGTGGTACGGGTTGTTTTTACCCCGACGCGCCCTAAATTGTAATTGAGCGTACACAGGGGCTGTGTTACCTTGCAAGTTGGTTTTTTTGATGTCTGGTATCAAGTGTACCCGTAACCCTTAAGGTACGGACCAAGCCGATAATAACTGGGGAGGAAAAGTGAATCAGTTCTATAAAAATATAGCTTTGTGGCTTGTCATTTCTTTGGTGATGATCCTGCTGTTTAATATGATGACCAAGCAGGAAACTCAGCAGAAATCAATCAGTTACACAGCGTTTGTTAATGCTTTGGAAGGCGGCCAGGTTGAAGAGGTTGTAATTCAGGGCTCTAACATTAACGGGGTCTACAAAGACGGTGCCCACTTCAAGACCTTTGCTCCATCAGATCCCGAGCTGATTCAACATCTGCGCCAGAATGAGGTAGTGATTGAAGCGAAACCGGAAGAGGATCGCAGTTTCTGGGTGACTATGCTGGTTTCCTGGGGCCCAATTCTTCTGCTGATTGCGGTATGGATATTTTTTATGCGCCAGATGCAGGGTGGTGGTGGCAAAGCGATGAATTTCGGTAAAAGTAAAGCGCGCTTGCTGACCGACACTCAAGGGCAGGTTACCTTCAAGGATGTAGCTGGGGTTGATGAAGCAAAAGAGGAACTCGAAGAGATCGTTGAGTTCCTGAAAGATCCCAAAAAATTTACCCGCCTCGGAGGTCGAATCCCTAAAGGGGTGTTGTTGGTGGGATCACCAGGTACCGGTAAGACCTTGTTGGCGCGCTCCATTGCGGGTGAGGCTGATGTTCCATTTTTCACCATCTCCGGCTCCGACTTTGTGGAAATGTTTGTCGGGGTGGGTGCGAGCCGCGTGCGTGATCTGTTTGCCCAAGGCAAGAAAAACGCCCCCTGTATAATTTTTATCGACGAAATTGATGCTGTAGGTCGGCATCGTGGCGCTGGGCTGGGTGGTGGACATGACGAGCGTGAACAGACCTTGAACCAGCTGTTGGTTGAGATGGATGGGTTTGAGTCCAATGAGGGAGTTATCCTTATTGCCGCTACCAACCGTCCAGATGTGCTGGATCCAGCCCTGCTGCGTCCAGGTCGCTTTGACCGCCAGGTGATTGTACCTCGTCCTGACGTGCGCGGGCGTACCAAGATCCTCGAAGTGCATTCGAGTAAGGTCCCCATGGACGACACCGTGGATTTGGAAATTGTCGCCAAGGGCACCCCAGGCTTTTCCGGAGCCGATCTTGCCAACTTAGTTAACGAAGCTGCACTTCTTGCTGCGCGTGAAAATAAAGACGCAGTTGGAATGCACGAATTTGAATATGCCAAAGATAAGGTATGGATGGGGCCGGAGCGGCGCTCCATGGTAATTACTGAAAAAGAGAAGAAGATCACCGCGTACCACGAAGCCGGACATGCGCTGGTTGCACTTAAGACCCCTGGGTCTGATCCGGTACATAAGGTCTCCATTATTCCCCGTGGACGTGCCCTTGGGGTTACCATGTATCTGCCAAAAGAGGAGAGCTATAGTCAAAGCAAGGAAGATTTGCTTGGTTCTCTTGCTGCCTTGCTGGGTGGGCGTGCAGCGGAGGAGTATTTCCTCGATAGTGTCACCACCGGAGCGAGTAATGACATCGAACGTGTCACCAATATTGCGCGTAAGATGGTGTGTGAGTGGGGGATGAGTGAGAAGCTCGGCACCCTCTCGTTTGGAGAGAAGGAGGGCGAGGTGTTTCTCGGCAAAGAGATGAACCATGCCCGCAACTATAGCGAGTCTACCGCCGAAATGATCGATGCCGAGGTAAAGAGCATCGTAACTGAGGTGTATGAGCGCACCCGGCAGATTGTCAAGGATAATGCCGAAATACTCGAACGGATGGCGCTGGAGTTGCTTGAGCATGAGACCATTGATAGCAAAGATATTGCGCGCATAATGGCTGGAGAGGCGCGGCCCGCTGAAAAAGACCCACAACAAACGGGCGCGCCTGCGACAGAAGCACCGACAGCAGATGTTGCATCAGTGACTGAAAGTAAGAAACCAGCGCCCGAAGAGGATGCATAGAGCGGTGCGGATTCTATCTGAGTGCGATTCTGAGACGATGCACATGCAGTTGACGAAGCTTGGCGTCGACCCGGGTGGCATCCAGCGCATGCTGGGAAAAACCAGATTACGCAATGTCATACTGCATAACGTTCCATGTGGTAGCGCGAACATTCTCAAGCAAGAGATGCTCTCTCTTGGTGGAGATGCTGCAGTTGCGCGGGGAACCGTGTGCTGCAGCGTAACCCATTCAGATGTTATACTGATGGGGACAGTGAAGCAGCTTACGGCCTTGCCGCGCCGCCTCGCGGCGCAGCCTTTTGGGCTAGCGGCACTGGGCAAAGAGTTGGATCAATTGCTCCGGGGGGCTGAAACCCCGGCACAACTTCTGAAAGGACGCGCCGAAACCCTTGATTTGACCAGACCTTGCGTTATGGGAATCCTTAACGCTACCCCTGATTCTTTCCACGATGGTGGCACCTGCGCCGGAGTCGATGAGTTGTTGCGTCGCGCAGAGGAGCAGGCACGAGGCGGCGTTGATATCTTTGACGTTGGGGGAGAAAGTACCCGCCCCGGCGCTCCGGAGGTTGAGCTGGAAGAAGAGCTCAAGCGAGTTCTGCCTCTGATCGAAGCGTTGAAGCGTGAATTTGACCTGCCTATTTCAGTGGATACTAACAAGGCAGAAGTCGCGCATCGATGTATTGATTCTGGCGCTGCGTTTGTAAATGATATCAGCGGCCTGAAGTTTGACCCGCGTATGGCAGAAGTGGTGGCGCAGACTCAGGCAGGTGTGTTTGTTATGCATACCCCGGCGCGTCCAGAAGTTATGCACAAACACACTAGCTATACCGATCTGCTGGGGGAGGTTATAGCTGAGCTTAAAGGTTCTGTGCAGTTGGCGCGGGATGCTGGGGTTGGGCCTGAATACATTGCTCTTGATCCTGGAGTTGGTTTCGGTAAGGGGCTAAAGGGAAATCTCTGCCTGATTAGGCATTTGCAAGAAATAGTCGCACTTGGATTCCCTGTATTACTCGGCACCTCGAGGAAAAGCTTCATTGGTACGGTGCTTGGACAGGCGGAAACTACGGAGCGTTTGACGGGATCTCTTGCAACGATTGTGTTAGGACTAAACAACGGCGCGAGGATCTTCCGCGTCCACGATGTCGCACCTAGCCGTCAGGCTCTCGACATGGCATGGGCAGTGATAAGTAACCACTAAAGCATTTTTACACCACAGATATTGAGGCACGCATGGGCGAGTTGGAGGAAATCTTAAAGAACAGCAGATGGCTGCTGGATGCCCTTGATGTGGCCCTTGTCGCCTTCATTATTTACCGTATTATCCTCCTTATAAAAGGTACACGCGCTGTTCAGATGGTTGTAGGACTCGCTGTACTTCTTGCGGTGTATGTTGTTTCAGAGCTTACTGGTCTTTATACTCTCCATTGGTTACTCAATAATTTTCTCACCTCGATAGTCCTAGTCATAGTAGTTATTTTCCAGAACGATATCCGCCGTGCACTTATGCACGTAGGACGCAATCCATTTTTTGCCGATGTAACCTACAGTGAAGAAAACCATATCATTGATGAGCTGGTTACCGTTACTGTGAGCTTGGCGAACAAAAAAATAGGCGCTCTGATAGTTATAGAGCGCGAAACTGGTCTGAAAAATTTTCTCGAGATAGGGGTGGAAATTGATGCTAAGGTCTCCTCTGATCTTATCTCTGCCATTTTTCTGCCGCTATCTCCTCTCCATGATGGAGCTCTGGTGCTCCAAAATGGACGCCTTAAACAAGCCGGATGTTTCCTTCCTCTGTCACAGAACCCAGATATCAGCAAACAATTAGGCACTCGCCACCGTGCTGCCATAGGGTTGACTGAACTTGTGGATGCGGTCGTAATTGTGGTGTCGGAAGAAACAGGCAAAATTTCTGTAGCTGTTGGTGGACGCATGACCCGCGGGCTCGATTCCACTTCTTTGCGCCGGATCCTACTACGTCTACTGGATCAGGCGCATACGAAGCGCAAAAGGTAGATAAATGTTAGAGCGTGTACTGACCAATTGGCCTATAAGGCTTCTGTCTCTGGCGTTTGCCACGGTGCTGTGGCTATTTGTAATGGGAGAGCAGGATACGGAAGTGGGATATACTGTCCCCTTGGAAATTAAGAATGTACCCAAAGGGCTGGTCATTGCCAATCAGATCCCCGGACATGTGGATGTGCGTCTTGCGGGTTCGCGCACGTTATTGGCAAACATTCAGGGCTCTGACCTTGAGGTGTCGGTAGATTTGCACGATGCTAAGCCCGGAATCACCACCTTTCGCAGTTTGGATGAACGTCTTAATTTGCCGCGCTCCATTGTGGTGAGCCGCATGTCCCCTTCGTACGTGGATATAAAGATTGAGCGGGTGGTGCAGAAAGAAGTCCCTCTGCAAGTAGTATTTGATGGGACTCCAGCGCCGGGGTTCAGTGTTGTAGAGGTGATGGCCGCGCCTGACGTGGTGACAGTAGAGGGGGCGGAGAGCGAGATGAAGCGGGTAACTGAAGTTGAAACAGAGCCTGTTGATATAAGCGAACTTAAGGCGAGTTTTTCTCTGACAGTATCGTTGAACTATAACGGCATTTATAGCCGTCTGATAAAAGCTAAGACCGCAGAAGTACAGGTGATTATTCGCAAAGATCCAGAAAAAGAACTGGAACCTATGCCGGAATCGGAGTTGGAGCTTGAAAAGCAAGAGGACGTAATTTATGCAGATGATTCCGCATAATCTTTCCCTTTCCGCAGGCGCATCAGCCTGTAATGCTTACATGGATGTAGAGTTTATTTATGACTGAAACAAAAAAGATTTTTGGTACAGACGGGGTTCGGGGGATGGCCAATGTATACCCCATGACCACGGAAGTAGCGATGCAGCTTGGACGGGCACTGGCATATATGTTCAAGGGTCCGAGGAAGCGACGTCGTATAGTAATAGGCAAAGATACCAGATTGTCCGGGTATATGATTGAAAATGCTCTCGCTGCTGGAATTTGCTCTATGGGAGTGGATGTGCAGCTGGTTGGCCCCCTGCCAACTCCCGGTATCGCATTCATAACCCGCTCCATGCGCGCGGATGCAGGTGTGGTTATATCGGCGTCTCACAATGCCTACCAGGATAACGGCATCAAGTGTTTTTGCTCCATGGGGCAGAAACTTGCGGATGCAAAGGAACTCGAACTCGAATCTTTGCTGTTTTCTTCCGAACTCGATGTGTTGCGTCCCACTGCGGCAGAGGTAGGGAAAGCCTATCGAATTGATGACGCCACAGGGCGCTACATAGTGTTCCTCAAGAACGCCTTCCCGCGCAATATGGACCTGCTCGGGATGCGGATCGTCCTCGACTGTGCCAACGGAGCCGCATACAAGGTGGCACCTGCGGTGTTTGAAGAGCTCGGAGCCGAAGTGATCCGTCTGGGGGTATCACCAGACGGGACCAATATTAACGCAGGCTGCGGTTCTCTATATCCTGAGGTTATAGCGCAGGCGGTCAAAGAACATCGAGCGGATGTAGGCATTGCTCTGGATGGAGATGCCGACCGAGTCATCTTTGTGGATGAAAACGGACGCGAAGTTGATGGCGACCATATTATGGCTATCTGTGCCGCATATATGCACGAAAAAGGGGAGCTGGAGCATAACACCCTCGTGACGACAGTGATGAGCAATATGGGGCTAGATATCGCCATGCAGGAACGCGATATCAATGTAGTGAAAACTGCAGTTGGTGATCGCTATGTGCACGAGCAGATGCTCGAGCATGGGTACAACTTCGGTGGCGAGCAATCGGGGCATATGATCTTCTCTGATTACAATACCACCGGAGATGGGACCCTCTCAGCGCTGCAAGTGTTACGCATTATGCGGGAAAAAGATGAACCGCTATCTGAATTAGCGGGAATAATGACAGCCCTGCCACAGGTTCTGCTTAATGTCCGCGTGAACGAGAAAAAAGATATCAGCCAGATCCCTGAAGTTCAGGAAGTGATCTGCAAGTGCGAAGCAGAACTTGGGAACAAAGGACGCCTGCTGATCCGTTACTCCGGGACCGAACCGCTGTTGCGTATTATGCTCGAAGGGCCTACACACGCAAGGATACAGGCTATGGCAGATGAAATTGCCGCACAGGTTATCGAATCGCTAGGAGGACAACAGAAATGCTAGAGCCACGCTTAGGGGTTAATATTGACCATGTAGCTACCATCCGCCAGGCTCGTGGTGGAACTGAACCCGATCCGGTAACTGCAGCAGCTATCGCTGAATTGTCTGGAGCTAATGGTATCACGATACATTTACGCGAAGATCGGCGCCACATCCAGGACCGAGATGTGCGTATTCTGCGACAGACCCTGCAAACACCCATGAATCTGGAGATGGCTGCCACCGCCGAGATGCTGGGTATTGCGTGCGAAATAAAGCCTTACTGTGTCACCCTGGTGCCGGAAAAGCGCCATGAACTCACCACCGAAGGGGGGCTTGATGTGGTGGCGCAAAAAGATTCCCTGCGCGACAGCATAGCTCAATTACACCAGGCCGGAGTTAAGGTTAGTCTGTTTGTTGATCCCTGTCCGAATCAGATTGAATGTGCAGCTACCTTAGGAGTGGAGGCAATTGAGATCCATACCGGAACCTACTGCAACGCATTTAATACTAAAGAGAGCGAAGCTGAACTGGATAAGATTGCTGCCGGCATCGCCCTGGGTCATGCAAGTGGATTGCAGGTTAATGCAGGACATGGACTTAACTACCAGAACGTGCAGGCGGTTGTGGCTCTGGGGGGAATTGCGGAATACAATATTGGTCATAGTATTGTCTCCCGTGCGGTTATGGTAGGGCTTGAACGCGCTGTGCGCGAAATGAAGGCGCTGCTGTGCGACGGTGTATACTAGAGCATCACGGGAGCATCACGGGAGCATCACGGGAGCATCATGGCTGTTGCCGGTTTAGGTACCGACATTGTGCGTGTAGAGCGCTTTGCCGATTTTATTGCGTGCAATAACCGCGGAGTACTCGAACGTCTATTTACGCATGCCGAGTTGGAGTATGCCCTGCCGAGGCGACAGGCCGCGGAGCATCTGGCCGCGCGCTTCGCGGCTAAGGAAGCGTTTCTGAAAGCGCTTGGGACCGGATTACGCGAGGGTTTATCGTGGCACGACATGGAAGTATGCAATAATCACTACGGAGCCCCATCCCTTAAGCTCTCTGGGGAGGCAGAAAAAATGTTTCGCGCACGTGGGCTGCATGCGGTGTTTCTCTCATATTCCCACGAACGCGAATATGCCGTTGCCACGGTGGTGTTGGAGGTGTAATGAAGCTGGTGACCGCAGAACAGATGCGTATGATGGATAATAGTGCCGTTGAAACCTACGGCATCCCTGCCATTGTCCTGATGGAAAATGCCGGCCGCAGCGTGGCTGAGATTGTCCATAAGCGTTACTTCAGTCCAACACTGCAGCGAGCTCTTGTCTTCAGTGGCAAGGGCAACAACGGCGGCGATGGATTTGTAGTTGCTCGCCACCTGCAGATATACGGTTGGGAAGTGCAGGTAGTGGTGCTCGCAGCAGCGGAACAGATCCAGGGTATTGCCGCAGACAACCTCAGGGTGCTACAGCGTTCGGAGATAGAGATTGCCTTTGCGCCCGATGCTGAAACGCTCAACTCCCTGCTTCCAGCTTTAGCGCAAACAAAAACCCTGATTGTAGATGCGATGTTTGGCAATGGTCTTACCTCTGCCATCCGCGGGCACTATCTTGATGCACTACGTTGGATCAATGCCAGCCCTGCTCCGGTAGCGGCGGTAGATATGCCCTCCGGTGTGGAGGCCAACACTGGTGCAATTCTTGGCGAAGCGGTTGAGGCCGATTGTTCTATCAGCTTCGCCTGCGCCAAGGTGGGGCAGGTAAGTGCCCCGGCTTACAGTGTCGGGGGGGAGCTGTTTGTTGCGGATATCGGTATGCCTCGCGTACTGAGTGATTCTGTTGCAGATACCCTTGTGTTTGTAGATGCTGCTGCAGCGCGCCGCCTGCTTCCGTGTCGCCATGACGCTGCACATAAAGGGACGTGTGGACATAGCTTTATTATTGCGGGAACCCCTGGGAAGGGGGGTGCGGCCCAAATGGCTGCGCATGCGTGTGTGCGTAGCGGCAGCGGTTTGGTAACCCTCGCTGTTCCCGCCCAGGTGCAACTCAGCATTGCCGGACATATCCCTGAGGTGATGACCCACGGCGTCTTTGCTGCTGAGGGGTGGACTTCTGCGCTGTTACCCGAACTGAAGCTGTTGTGGCAGGAGTGCAACGTAGTTGCTGTGGGGCCAGGATTGGGACAAGAATCTGCTTGCGTTGAGATGGTGCGGGAGTTGGTCGCGCAATGCTCCGTACCACTGGTTCTTGATGCCGATGCTCTTAACGCACTGGCTTCTGCTCCCGAAATACTTATATCCCGCCCAGCGGGCGCGACCATTGTTACCCCGCATCCTGGCGAAATGGCGCGTCTGTGTGGCATTAGTGTCGCTCAGGTGCAGGCAGAGCGTATCCGCGTCGCGCAGGAATTTGCTGCGCAATATGGAGTTGTTGTTGTCCTTAAGGGGGCGCGCA
>Ga0265295_1000505_pt1 | contig 78430 bp, 69 predicted proteins | sample Munlansysbiofilm_FD_192503 | JGI IMG/M metagenome (GOLD analysis project Ga0265295, IMG submission 192503) | Leachate microbial communities from a municipal landfill in Southern Ontario, Canada - Methane capture system biofilm | ecosystem: Engineered > Solid waste > Landfill > Unclassified ... | reverse complement strand
GCTGGTTTAATTTTAAGAAGCGAATTAACAAAGGCGCTTGAGGCCCCCCTCCGCGGTGGATCCATAATCACTACATCAAAATATTGCCCGCGTTTTGCCGCGTTTTCTAAAAATTCCCCAGCATCTCCGGTATAAAAGTGAGCATTATCAATTTTGTTGCGTTTGGCATTCATGTTTGCGTCTTTAACCGCAACTTCAACTAACTCAACGCCAACGACTTCTTTTACATATTTGGCCATGGATAGACCAATGCTACCAATGCCAGAATAAGCATCAAGTACGCGCTCCTGGCCAGTAAAACGTGCTAAATCAATCGCTGTCTGATAAAGCTTTTCCGTTTGCGTCGGATTGATTTGATAAAAAGATTTTGGCGAGATGCGAAATTCAATATCAAATAGACGGTCTTTAATATACCCCGGACCAAACAAAACTTTTTCTTTATGTCCAAGAATAACATTTGTCTTATCCATGTTGATGTTTTGCACAACAGTTGTAATTTCGGGGTGTGCGGCAACTAACTTATCGATCATCCGGCTAAAGTTCGATATTTCAACCTTAGCAACAACAAAAACCACCATTAAATGTTTAAAGTGATGCGAAGTGCGAATTAAAACATGTCGAACAATACCTGTTTGCCGGTCTTCATCATAAGGATTGATATGATATTCACTCATTAACGTTCGAATTGTCGTAAGAATTGGTCCAGCTAATTCGCTTTCAATCATGCATTGTTTCACTTTAATAATGTCGTGTGTTTTAGCCCGGTAGAACCCCGAGATAATTTGTCCTCTATTATCAAAACCAAACGGCATTTGCGTTTTATTTCGGTAAAAATAGGGGTTTTCCATGCCAATCACATCGTTAACAATTGGATCAAAGTGGGCGATGTTATGAAAAGCATCCGCAACTTTCTTCTTCTTAAATGCTAATTGGGCTTGATAATTTAAATGTTGAAATTGACAACCGCCACAAGCGGTAGCAATTGGACACCGTGGTTGAATGCGGTCTAAAGATAGTTTGTTGATTTTTAAAACTTGCCCGTAAATGGCTTTTTGCGAAACATAATTAACCATCACTTCCGCTTGTTCGCCAATTACAAGCGATGGAACAAATATCGTATTGCCGTTATCCGTCTTTAAAATTGCGAATCCATCAAACGTGTAGTCGCTAACAAATCCAGTTACAATATCGCCATTTTTAAGCGGAGTTTTATTCATGTCTATTTGCCTTGCATAAGACTGGCAATAAAAGGTACTTCAACTGTGGCATCTAAGCGCGGGAAAAGCGGATCGCCTTTATGCACGTGTTGCCCGCCGAGCACACCAAATTGATGAACACGGTCATAGACGCGTAAATCTTCTTCGACACCAAGTTGATCAAATAGTTTTTTTGGCGCCTCAACTAACACTGATTGTAATAGTGTCGCTGCTACATATAGGCAGTTCGCTAAGTGATTCATCACACTCGCAAGTTCACGTTCACTATTAGCTTTTTTTAGATTCCAGGGTTGCGTATTATCAATATATTTATTTGTCGCGCTGACTAAAGAAAAAACACTCATGATTGCATCGGTGATTTCTAAATTAGCCATCTTATTTTCGTAGTCAACGACAGTTTGGCGTGCAAGGTTTTCTAAGTCTTCATCAAAGACTGTAACAATACCTTCATATCGCGGAATTTGACCACCAAAATATTTATCAATCATTGAAACCGTGCGATTTAAAAGATTACCAAAGTCATTGGCTAAATCGACATTAGTCCGTTCAACAAATTGCTCTGGCGTAAAAACGCCATCACTACCAAACACCGTTTCTCGGGCTAAATAATAACGAACAGCATCCACGCCATAACGTTCAATTAGTGGTAAGGGATCAATCACGTTACCACGGGATTTGGACATCTTGCCATCTTTCATCATTAAAAGTCCATGCACAAATTCACGGTCAGGAAGGCGAAGACCTTCACTCATCAAGAACATTGGCCAATAAATTGCGTGAAAACGCGTGATATCCGCACCAATTACGTGAATAATTTCAGTGTTTTCGTCGGTCCAAAACTTATTAAATAAAGCCGGATCTTTCTCGTTAGCATATCCAAGTGCGGAAATGTAATTACTTAAGGCATCAAGCCATACATAAACGACGTGTTTAGGATTTTCGTTTACCGGAATTCCCCAAGTAAATGAAGTTCGTGAGACGCTTAAATCCGCTAACCCGGGCTTAATGAAAGTATTAATCATCTCGTTTTTACGTGAGATGGGAGTAATAAAGTTTGGGTTTTGATCATAAAACGCTAATAATTGGTCAACATATTTACTTGTTTTAAAAAAGTATGTCTCTTCTTCAGCACGTTCAACTGGTCGATGACATTCAGGACAGAGGTGTTCATTACCAACTTGTGTATCGGTCCAAAAAGCTTCTTCGTGCCGGCAATACCAACCTTCATACTTACCGAGATAAATATCACCGCGATTTAACATATTAGAAAAAAGCGTTTGCACAGTTTTTTCGTGTCGCTCATCGGTTGTACGAATAAAATCATCATTAGTAATATGAAGCCTTTTCCACAAATCTTGGAAATTCAAGATTATTTGATCAACAAACGCTTGTGGTGTCATCCCCGCAGCTTCGGCGTTGCGTTCAATCTTTAATCCGTGCTCGTCAGCACCTGTTAAAAAGTATGTTTCATAACCTTGTAGACGCCGAAAACGCGCATAGACATCACAAAGTGTCGTGCAGTACGCATGACCAATATGAAGTTTCGCGCTCGGGTAATAAATTGGCGTTGTAATGTAAAATCTGTTCTTCATAAATAACACCTCGCATTAATAATAACAAAAAACCGCCACCCGAGTGGATGACGGTAAGAAATTTACTTTTTGATTCCGTATTTCTTGTTGAAACGATCGACCCGGCCATCGGCTTGTGTAAACCGTTGCTTGCCCGTATAGAAGGGGTGGCAATTTGAACAGGTATCAACTTTGATTTCTTCCCCTAAGGTTGTGCCTGTTTCAAATGTTGTTCCACATGTGACACAAGTGACAGTTGCACGATGATATTTAGGGTGAATTTTCTCTTTCATAAGTTAGGTCTCCTTCCGCCTTAAACTCTTGGCGAGTCTAAAGAAAGTTTGCTTAGTTATATTATCACGCACCCGCGTGTAAAGCAATGAGAATAATTATTGATTTTTTTCTTCATAATCGGTTGGTGGAAGTGAATCATTTTTATGGGTCACAATTGGTTGGTTGTAATTATCGCGCAGCTCAGATAAGTCGGCAAAAGTTAAATAAATAACAGGAGATAAAACAACACCGAGAATGATTACGATGTCATAAACTATAAAGACAATTTTTACAAAAAGGTAATCTGCTGGCGGATAATTTGCGAGCAAGATGTAGACCGCGATAGCAAATAGCGATAAACCCGCTAAAACAAAGAAAGTTCCCCGATAGTAGCGATTCCACATTGCTTTGGTCATCATTTCGTTTTTACTTTTTCTTAGACCGAAATAAAGAACTAATAGTAAATACGAAACAAATGAAATCATTGTTGTTAATATCTCAAAAATAACACTAAATGTATAGCCAATCCCACTTGTAAAATAATAACTTAAAATAAAAAAGGCAATCAGTATGCTAAGCGAAATGAGCTCACTGAGAAATATTGGTAATAGCGTTTTTTTAAAATACATTTTTTTATTTGTCATATTGTTCAAGGTAATTTTCCGCCCAATAACGCCGCGGTAAATACATCACGTCTTTGCTTTTACTCGGTAGAGCAATGATAAGATTAAAACCAAGCTTAAAGTTCATTATTTGGTCGGGGAATACTTCAATGTATTGCAAGTAGATAATATGCCCCTCGCTGATTGAACTCGGTAATAAAACGTATTTTGGTTCGGCAACCTCAACGTTGACCGCATTATACAATTTTCTTTCTTTTAAATTACGCGGTTTGGCTTCCGCAAATTGCTGCAATTTTTGTGATACAGCTTCTAGAAGTTTTGGTTCTTCTTCAAATGCGAGTTCAGGAGAAAATATTGCCCAACTAAAATATGGTTCGTCGCTTGTTGCGCGCGGCAAGAAAGTTTTAAACGTATAGGCCCAGAAAAGCATCCCCTCCCGCGCAAGTTTTTCACGTTGATAATACCCACGAGTGAGAAATCCGTGCAACCGATCTTTAAGTGTTTCTTTTCGTGTCAAATATTTAATCGCTTGGTGGTCAAATTGCATTTGTTGTAACGCAAAAACCGTTTTACATGACTCGAGTAAGTTTTTTGTAGGTTCAATCATATTTTAATTTTATCATTAAACAGTAATATACTATAGAAAGTTATATTAACATGGTAAAATATACGTTATTAAGTGGTTTTTAAGTAAGGAGGCATCTTATGATCAGTAAAAATCTCGCAGTGCAAGTGCTCAACGCCGGTTTAGCAACTGGTGCTGATTTTGTAGAAATATTTTTAGAAGAAAATCCATTGCTTTCGATTCAAGTCGAAAATGGTCACGTAAAAGAAATTAATAGTTCTTTGCAATATGGTGCAGGCATTCGTTTACTAAAGGATTTACAAAGCGTTTATGGCTCAACCAGTGACGTATCAAGAAAAGGATTGCTCAAGCTTGCCAGCCAACTAGCGGCATCTTTTTCCGGACCAGCAATTAAAAGTGTTGATAAAATTACGAAAAAAAGAAATCATAACTATTATCCAGCAGAAAAACGTTTAGATTACATTCCGAATCAAGAAAAAATTAAATTGATGAAAGAATGCTCAAATCTCATGAGTGAATATGATCCTTCGATCAAAATAGCGCGTGTGTTTTTCTCGGAATCAATTCAAAAGGTCACAATTTATAACTCGGACGGTTTCCACTTCGAAGATACACGTCCCCGTTTAAGAATGTTCTTCCTCCCAATTGCTGTTGGTCCAAACGGAATGGAAACAGGTGGTGAGGGACCTGGTGCAACTGGTGGATGGGAATTTTTCACCGATGTTCATGATGCAAAAAACACAGCATTAAGAGCAGCTGAACAAGCAGTGAGAACATTAAACGCTAAAGAATGCCCAAGCGGGAAAATGCCAGTCGTGATTGGCAATGGCTTTGGTGGTGTTATTTTCCACGAAGCATGTGGTCATTCATTGGAAGCAACTTCAGTCGCGCGTGGCATCTCCGTTTTCTCCAATAAAAAAGGTCAACAAATCGCCAGTCCGCTTGTGACAGCAATTGATGATGGCACAATTGATAAAGCCTGGGGCTCAATCAATATAGATGATGAAGGACATCCTTCACAAAAGAATGTGTTAATTAAAAACGGTATTCTCACTTCTTATATGATCGATCGACTCAATGGCCGGCGCATGGGTGCTGTATCGACTGGTTCTGGTCGGCGGCAAAATTATAGTTATGAGCCAACAAGCCGAATGACAAATACCTACATTGATAATGGCAAATCGACACCCGAAGAAATAATTTCTTCGGTAAAGCTTGGTTTATACGCCAAATCGCTTGGTGGTGGCTCAGTTAACCCGGCAACTGGTGAATTTAACTTTGCTTGTTCAGAAGCATATATCATTCGTGAAGGCAAAGTTGCTGAACCAGTAAAAGGCGCAACATTAATCGGAAGCGGTGAAGATATCTTGAAAAACATTACTATGGTGGGTAACGATTTAAAGCGTGCCCAAGGAATGTGTGGCTCAGTATCGGGGTCGATCCCTGTTGATGTTGGCCAACCGACAATTCTCGTTAGTGAAATCACCGTTGGTGGTCGTGGAGGAAAATTACAATGAACAAAAAGTATCTTCCGTTTTTTGATCAAGCCAAAAAACTTGGAATAATAGAAAGCGAAATAACTTTTCAAAAAAGTCGCGCAACAAGTATTGATATATTTCATAGTGAAGTGTCATCTTTTTCAATTTCTGATAGTCAGGACCTTGTCGCGCGTGGTGTTTTAAATAATCACTTTGGCGCGGCACACACTGAAAAAGTTGATAAAGCGAATATCATAAATTTAGCCGATCAAATCGCTGTTAATGCTTCGCTCAACGAAAATGATGATCCAGCGATTATTTTTAAAGGTTCAAAAAAATATCGAAAAAAGAATATATACAACCCTGAAGTCGATTCTGTTAGTGTTGATGATAAAATTAAACTACTGTTGGATATTGAAAAACGGCTTAAATCTGCTGATAAACGCGTTAGTGAAGTTTCATCAGTATCGTATGAAGAAACGTATTCCGAATTTGTTTTAATGAACTCCTATGGACTGGATCTTAGTAGCAAGAGCAACTACTTCTATATTTATGCCGAAGTTGTTGTTAAAAGCGGTGATGAAGTGAAAACCGGTTACAAAATTTTCCTCAACAATAGTTTCAAAGACTTCAACATCGATCAATTTGTTAACGATGTAGTAAACGATGCAACTAGAAAATTAGGTGGTAAACCGATTCCTTCTGGTAAGTATAAAACGGTAATTAACCCGAAAGTTACATCAAGCCTGCTTAGCTTTTATATGCGGAGTGCGGTTGCAGAAAATATACAAAAACACACTTCGCTTTTTGAAGGCAAACTCGGCGAACAAATCGCAAGTAAAAAAGTCACAATTAACGAAGAACCATTGAAAAACAACATTTTCTATACTTACTTTGATGCAGAAGGTGTCGCGACTTCAAATAAATCCTTTGTTGAAAAAGGGGTTTTGAAAACTTACGCCTACAATTTATCAACCGCCGCAAAAGACAATGTCGAAACAACAGGCAATGCTGGTGGTGGCGGTTCAAAAATTGGCACAACCTACGTCAACCTTGTGCTAAAACCCGGACGTTTAAGTGAGCAAGAATTATTCGAAAAAATCCAAAACGGATTCTATCTTACTGAAGTACAGGGTCTCCACGCTGGATTAAATCCAACCAGCGGAAATTTCTCCTTACAAGCAAGCGGATTTGTAATTAGAGATGGTAAAATGGCTGAGCCAGTTTCATTGATTACGGTGGCTGGTAATTTGCTTGATATATTTAAAGATGTTGTCGCTGTTGGCAATAATCTTGAATTACAAACAAGTTCAACAAGTGCTCCATCAATATTAATTAAAAAGCTCGCAGTCGCTGGCTAAAAAAAACAACCCCCATAATCCAAACGCGAATTAAGGGGGTTTTTATTTTGCAATTATCTTGGTTAAAAGCCCTTATTTTTAAGTAATGGCTACAAATCAGGCTTGTTTTCTTATATAGAGAATACCAATGGTTCCCGCGCCACAATGCGAGGAAATAACGCAACCGGCTTCTGTTAAAATGATGTTTGCTTCAGGGGCTACTTCTTTAATTTTTTCAATATAATACTGAGCGGATTCTGGGGTCTGTGAGTGCGTAACAAATACGCGATCAAGATAGATGCCCGTTTGATAATCTTCGATAAAAACATCTAGTTGATGGTTGAGTCCTTTAATCATTTTGCCTTTGGGTGCGGCGGTGTTTTCAATTTTGCCGTCAATTACTTGGAGGAAAGGCCGTGCCCGCACAAGTTTTCCCATTAGATAGGTTAAGCCAGAACAGCGACCGCCTTTATACAAATATGTCATTTCTTCAACAACAAATTGAGCGCGAACAAGCGGAACAACGCGTTCCATCTCTTTAGCTACTTCATCAAGTGTATGACCAGCTGCGGCATAATCAATTCCGTGTAACAATGTTAGTGAGATACCCGTTGATAAGTTGCCCGAATCAATTAATCGAATGCGTTCTTTGGCTTCGGGAATATCTTCCATAGCGAGGATTGCATTAGAATAGGTTGCCGATAGTTTCGAACCGATCCCAATGTAGATAATATCGTAATCTTTTTCTAGCCACTGGTTAAAAGCGATAAGAAAATCTTTTGGAGCGATAGCGGCGGTTTTCGGCATCACGTTTTTTTCTTCAATCTTTTTATAGAGTTCGGCAGTCTTGATATCGACTCCATCACGATACTCAGTTCCATCCAAGATAACGATTAATGGGAGCACATCAATGTCATATTTTTTGTAAATATCAGTTGTAAGGTCGGAAGTCGAGTCAGTAATAAACTTAATTTTGCGCATATAAAGTGCTTCTCCTTGCCTAAACATTATACGTTTAATCGCTTCTTGCTTCAATTGTAGAACAATTTAAAAACCAAGATGAGTAGAAAAAAGCCCAGTATGAGAGATGAAATTTCTTTTATTTTAAAAACATGCTATCATTATTAATTAGAAAGGATAATAGATCATGAAAAAGTTTTTAACTGAATTTAAAGATTTTATCACTAAAGGAAACGTCTTAGACTTAGCTGTTGGCGTTATTATCGGTGGCGCATTCCGCGCAATCGTTAATTCGCTTGTTGCTGACTTAATCATGCCATTAATTTCCGCTGTTGTTGGCGCTGATGTTACGGACTGGGTCTGGCAAATCAAACCTGCAATTCCGGGTGACGGTAATGGCGATGGCGTTATTGCAGATGGCGAACTACTTAAGGAAGCTGTCGTACTCCGTTATGGTAATTTCATTCAAGCGATCATTGATTTCTTAATCATCGCATTTGTCTTGTTTGTGATTATTAAGGCAGCAATGGCATCCGCTAAAGCTCGTGAAAATCTCAAAAAGAAAAAAGCTGAAGAAGCCGCGGTTGAAGCCGTTGCGGAAGAACCAGCTGCACCAGCTAATGCTGAAGAAGTTGCTATCCTTAAAGAAATCGTCGAACTATTAAAAAAACAAGATAAAGATAAATAATCTTATCTAAACGAAGAAAGCGTATCAATGAATTCTGATACGCTTTTTTATTTGCCATAAGCGCAAGGCCCCATGAATCATGGAGCCTTGCTTTCGGGGGGGTTATAAGTGAATGACTACTCGCCAATAAGCTGATATGTTACCGTCTGTTCGCCGGTTTCCTCATTGGTCGTAACAACTTTTTCATAAGTTGCCACTAGTTCATCATTAACTACTACTTTAATAATCGCGACTGCATCGCCATCAACGACTTCTTCATAACGTAGCTGATAGATATTGCCATCGATTAGGATGCGCATTTTAGCTTCGTCATCTTTTTCATCGTCTTGTTCGATTTTCAATGTGTAATTTTGTGTGAGAACGCCATCTTCAACGACGCGATACACAAATTTTTCTTCTTTTTCGTTTTCTTCAACTTCAATTTCTTGTTTGACCATTACGTAATTATTGTCATCCAAGAATAAACGGAAGCGAATTTCTTCTTCGTATTCACCATCTTCTTCATCAATTTCAATTTCGGTGTGTGACACGAATTGATATTCGGTTTCATCAATTATTGCAACACCTGTGATTTTTGTTTTCACTTCGTTGCTATTTGTTTCAGCTTCGAACTCACCATTATCGTGTTCTTCACTTGGTCCCGCTTGATTTCCACCCTCGTCATCACCCTTAACAAGCACATCTTCTTCGTTATAGTAGAGTTTATAAGTTTCTAATTCGCCAGTTGGGGCAGTAAAAGTGATTTCCTGCAAATTTTCATAACCTTCTAGATCACTTATTGTTGTGGTTGTTTCGAAACCATTACCATTGGTGTATAAAAAGTCGAGTTGTGCGACAAGTTGATCAATTGCTGGATCACTAACCAACACTTCTTCTTCACTAGAATCCTCAATGGGAGCTTCTTCGCTTGTGTCTTCTGAACCATCATCTAGCAAATACGGTGTTCTCGGAGCGGATTGCATAGTCGTCATGGTTGCGCTCGGAGCATCAAATAAAGCAATCGCTGTGGCGGCTTCAAACGCAAGTGTTTCAGTTGGATTGATTTCTGTTTCATCCGAACCAAATAAATTGCTGCAGGAAGCAAGCGTCACTGCCATGCCTAACAAAGCAACTGTTGTTATTGTTTTTTTCATATCAAGGCCTCCTTTTTATTTTGCCTTCAATATAAATACGAAATACAATCGTGTTTTATTGGGAAAAAATAAAAATTATTTATTTGGACCCATCATATGTTTATATTCATAACGATGACGACCAACAACTTTTACTTCTATTGTTTCGTCACCAGTATTAATGTAATAAGTTTCGCGGTTTTGCACTTGAACTTCAAAACGATATTGATTAGCGTTTCTTGTGGCGTCAACTTGTAGAGAATACTGGCCATCTTCAACTTCGGCCTTGATTTCCACATTTGAAACAAGTGTTTCGTCTTCATATTCACTATATGAAAACTTTTGTTCTGTTTCTTCGTTTTCGCTTTGAATCGAAATTTTCCGCGTGTTCGATAAATGTACGTTAATCTTTAAATCTGTTTCCATGTCATTAAGATCAACTTCTTTTTCACCGTCAACTCGATAAACATTCTCGTTTGCGTGTAACTCGCCAACGATTTCGGTTTCACTTTCTTCTTCATCAGCATCTTCAAATGTCATATTACAATAAATATAAAGCTCGGCACTTATTTGAACTTGATATTGATATGTGTTATATACACCAACAAATTCCCCTTGATCGGTTGTAAAGTCAAGCCCACTACTTGCTTGCGTAAATGTTTCCACAAGTGGCATCGTGTAGTCGAGTGTTTCTTCAATGCTGTATGTAACACTTGAACTCGTATTGGAATTTGATTTTAAGACATCTTTTTCTTCTTCTAATTTAAATACTTCGATAAGGCCATCAGTATCCGAGAAGGCAAGCGAAGAAGCTGTCATGAAGACAAATTCGCCTTCGGTTCCACCAGGAATTTCAGCTTGCCGTAAAACACTTGGATCAGTCGTGCCAGAGCTTGTGGTATTTGGTTGGGCAATGATGACAATTGCTGCCGTCATTGCGGCCGCTAAAGTTAATGTGCTTGGAATTAACACCCAATTTTTCTTTTTATTAAAGATTTTTTTGTGTTCCTGACGAACTTCATAAGTATGCAAAATCTCAGATGCCGTCAATTGAATTTTCGGATCTGATTGATGTTGTTTGATGATAGATTTGATTTTTTGATCATCAATCTTGCGCATATTCACTTAGTCCTTTCTCAAGTTTTTTTATCGCATTACGATAAGTCCATGTTACTGTTCCTAGTGGTTTTTTCATGATTTTAGCAATTTCTTTGTGCGAGAGTTCGTTGATCACGTGCAGAATCACAATTTCGTATTCTTCGGGCCGTAACAACTCACGCATTCTTGCCTGAACTCTTTCAAAGTCATCATCGACTTCCGCATCAACTGCTCCGTACGCCTCGGTGTTATCATATTCTTCAAGATATGATTCTTTTTGCTTTTTCCGTTGATAATCAATTGCAAGATTGCGTCCAATTCGTAATAGGTACCCCAACGGATTTTTATTAGAATCGAGCGTTTTGACATTTTCAAGAAAACGAATATACGCTTCTTGCATAATGTCTTCACTGCTATCTTCATCACGTAAAATCGCAACAACTGAGTAAAATAGAGCTTTTTTGGTCAAGGCGAAAAATTCGTCGAAGACTGTCAAATCACCACTTTGAATCTTCGATAAGAGAGCAATTAAGATTTCTTGTTCCGTGTCTTTCATTACTCTCCCCTATTATAAATACGCAAATCTATTTATTTTTGTTGGAATTACCATATTTTTGTTAATAAATAGTTTAACGATATTCTTTTTTCTGTTTTGTTATTGCGATTGTTTCTTGATAAATTTCAAGCAAGCCTTTACCAATAATATCGAGTGAGCGAGCTTTAGCAACCTGATATCCTGCCTCAACCATTGACGTTAAATCTTGTTCATAAATCGAGTAAATTATGCGTGTGAAATCTTCGTTATTTACACCTTTAAAACAATTGACACCCGCTTGAAGCCAGTCTTCATAAACTGGAATATCCCGAATAATCAGTGGTAAGCGGCTAGCAAGTGCTTCGAGGACGACGATGCCTTCGGTCTCTTCGTATGATGGAAAAAGCATGGCGTCGGCACGTTGTAAAGCCCCGCGGATAACTGCTCCGCTAATGTAACCGGGTAAAACAACATTAGAAGGTTTTTTCGCGATTGCCCGTAAAATTTTCCGCGCTGTTGCAAAACGCGCGAGATGGCCAAACCAAATAAATGTGATGTCCGGCATTTTACGTGCGACATCGATAAAATCAATTAAGCCCTTGCGCTCAAATGGTAAACCAATGCCAATCACAACTTTTTGCTGTGGTTTAAGTTTAAAATAATCAAGATATTCCCGAACCGCATCGGGGTTAGGCGCGTATTTTTCTAAATCAATTCCGTTTGATAATGCCCGGACTGGACAACGTACATAAGGATAATTTTCAATTAATCGTTTCGAATAGTTAGTCGGTGTGACAATAATATCAGCCGAACCATAAATTCGCTTTAGATTGCGATCAAACCATGGTTCAATTCGCTCCCAAGCCCGGAACGAATTACGAAAATCTTCTTCCGTTGAGTGGCCGTGAACAAGCACTGGAATACCTCTAGCTTGCAAAGAATGCATGAATTTTGCTGATTGTTTGAATGTTGAATTTATATGAACAAAATCATAGGTATCACGCGGATCAAAAGTAGTTTGAACTCCTTGCAGTTCAAGCGCTTTTTTCTGGTGTTGAAGAGCACGCCCAATGCCGGATTTTTTTAGAGCCTTTTTCCCTTGCTCATATAAAAGAACTTTCATATTTTTTCTATTTTTGTACCTCTTCAAAGGCGGCAAATTCCCAAGTTGGATTCGCTAAACGCACTTGCGCAACTGATGCTTTAAATAAAACGTTTTCGGCATCAATAACGTTGCGATTAACTTCACGACTTTTTGCTTTTTGTAAGCGCCCTAAGACATATGCGCATTCTGATACGGACTTTGAAACAAGGCCGCTATATAGAAAATATGCTCTTAGTGTGGGTAACGCTAAATCGTTACCGACAAACTTCCGTGTTTCTTTATCCATTGTATTCATAAAATATGCTTCAGCCGCTTCTAAATCATTATTTTGCAACAAGAAATAAACTTTTTGGGCAGCCGCCCGGGCGGCGACTTCAATATTTAATTGGTTTTTATTTGCCACTAACTCATCGACTAATAGTCCCGCGGTTTCTAAGTCGGCTTGATACGTTCTTTGATAAACAGCAATTAAATTCACTTGACTCGTTAGCGTTGTGATTTCTTCAAAAGCAACAACTTGATCAAGTTCTTCTTCGTTTTCATTTTTTTCTTCAATTACTGATAAAGCATTAAACGCTTGTACATTAATTGGTTTGGAAATTAAAGCTAGACGATAACCGTCATTCATCGTGTCCATCTGAAACGGCATAATGTTGTAGAGCATAATCATCCCGCCAATCGCAACAAAAATGAGCGATGAATATTTGATGAATGCCGCAATAGGTACGTCGTTTGTGCTTGGTTCTGGAATTAGTGAATACGCCGTAATAAGTGCTATAACTTCAATCACGTAAAGAATCAGTGGAAACCAAGAATACATCTTTGGGGATGCTTTATCAGATTTCGCTGCGATTTTTGTCTCACCGGTTAAGCCATTGAATGAACGGAATGTAAACCGCCATTTATTCTTAATTTTATAAAAACATAATCCGAGTACATTCATCGAGCGAACACGGTATTTACCAATTTTCGCACCAATGATGTGTCCAACCTCAAAAAGGACAATATTGAATATCAATCCAAGTAGAATAGAAATAATCGCAAAAGCGTAACGCGAAGTTGTCGATGTTAACTCAAGTTTATCTAATGCTGGGCCAATCACGGTCATGCCAACAAAGATTGCGATGACGAACATCAATGCATATACAAGTAAAGTTGCAAAATCTGATTTTTTCATAGTGTTTCTCCTTAATAAGCGGCCCGGAAAATCTTAAGAGCAAGATTGCGGTCCAACGGCTTTAAGTGATGTTTAATCACATCACAATCAGAAAATAAGTGATTAACGATAAGCGGAAGCGCTTCTTCTGTGACGCCAAATGTTTTTAAGTTATTGGGCATCCCAAGTTTGTGATAAAAGTTTTCTAGCGCAACGATACCCGCAAATGCTGCTTTTTCATCGTCTGGTTCTTGAACATCAAAAACGCGACGCGCAAAACGCGCAAATTTCGCTTGATCAATTTGATAATACTGTTTGGCCCAAGCTGGAAATAAAACCGCTAGTCCTACACCATGCGTTACACGTGGATAAAGCCCGCCAAGCGCATGTTCAAGCAAATGCACAGGCATTGATGATGGTTTGCCTAGGCTTGTGAGGCCATTATGGGCCAAAGAACTTCCAAGCATGAGATTCGCTCGCGCTTGGTAATTATTAGGCTCTTCCATAACTTTTAAACCTGCTCCAACAATGGAATGAAGCAAACCTTCAGCAATAGCGTCACTAAGTTCAAATTCTTCACTTGGATTAAAATATCGCTCAATTGTGTGCATCATCATGTCCACAATACCGGCGGCTGTTTGTGTCGGGGAAACCGAATAAGTTAATTCAGGGTTTTCAATTGCAAAAAGCGGACGATTTGTATCCGAATTAAATCCAATTTTTATGTGGTTAAACTCATCTGAAATAACGCTACTTGTGCTTGATTCACTACCAGCTGCGCTAATTGTTAATATAACGCCGACTGGTAACGCTTTAGTCGGTTTTGTTTTATGTAAAGAAAAATCAAATGGGTCTCCATTATAGAAATATCCATGGGCAATTAATTTTGCAGAATCAATCACTGATCCACCGCCGAGCGCAAGAACCAAATCTATTTTTTCGTTTTTAAGTTGTGGTAATACTTCACGAATTAAAGAAATTTCTGGATTAGGTTGAACACCGCCAATCTCAATAAATGTGATTGCTTGTTCTATTAACGATTGTCGGACAGTATCTAAAAGTCCGCTTCTAATCACAGATCCTTGTCCATAATGGATTAAAACACGGGAAAAACCGTAGCTCTTGATAATCTTGCCAACGTTTTTTTCTTGGTCACGGCCAAAATGGATGGTGGTTGGGTTGTAATACGTAAAATTCTTCATTTTTTTGCCTTTGCTTTTCTAAATTTTTCGATTGCGTCTGTCAAATAAGTGTCGGCAAGAATCGAAACTTGCTTAATTAGCACTTTGGGGTCTTCCTTGCGGCCACTATCAGCCCAATGAACGACAACAAACACAAAGCTCGGTGCATAAAACTGCGAAATAAACTTTTTGTTCGTGCTGCTTAAAACATTATCCACATCGATTCTATTTAACTCGCGCAGTTGCATCGTATATGTTGTATTGTACAAAAATTCAATAAATAACTCACGTCCCGCGCTTGAAAGAGTGTTTGAAATAAAAGCAGCATTATCGTTTACATAGCGGAAAACAAATGTTAATGCTTCTTCCCAACTTGTTACATGATCAATATTTTCCACTGTTTCATTCAAATAAATCCAAGTGAGTAAATCATAGATGTTACGGAAATGGTAATAAAATGTTTGGCGATTAACTTTACACATTTCTGATATTTTTTTAACAGTAATCGTGTCAAGAGGCTGTGTCGCCATCAACGTTTTGAGTGCTTTCCCAAGTTTAAGTTCTGTTTTCATGTTTTTTACCTTTTATTTCTAATATCGCAATAAGCTTTGGCGATTTGTGCACCAAGTGCTGCGTTATTTTTAATTAGTGCAATGTTCGCATCGAGCGATTTTCCTTCGGTGATATTGGCAATTTCCTTTAAGAGGAATGGCGTAATTTCTTTGCCGTTAATTCCTTTTTCCCTTGCTTTTTCGACAGCTGCGACAATTGTCTTTTCAATTAAATTCGGATCAAGAGAATACTCATCGGGAATCGGATTGGTTACAAGAACGCCGCCATCAAGCGGAAATGTTCTTTTAACTCGAATAATTTGTGCAATTTCTTCAGGGGTATCGATTTTTTTATCGACGCGATACGCTGAATCTTTGGTATAGAATGCTGGGAGTTTTTCTGTTTGATAACCGTATACCGGCACGCCCATTGTTTCAAGATATTCTAGTGTAAGTTTTAAATCCAAAATTGCTTTCGCACCGGCACAAATAACCGTGACATTAGTTTTTGCTAATTCTTGTAAATCCGCTGAGACATCAAATGTTGTTGATGCTCCGCGGTGAACACCACCAATCCCACCAGTAACAAAGAATTCAATACCGGCTTTAGCGGCTAAAATCATTGTAGCAGCAACGGTTGTTGCTCCCCATTTTCCATTTGCCATAACTTCAGCCAAATCACGACGAGACACTTTTTCAATGCCTTTTTTCTGACCAAATTGACTAATTTCTTCTGGCGTCATGCCAATAATTGGCACGCCATCAATAATACCAATTGTTGCCGGTATTGCTCCGTTTGCACGAATCACTTCTTCAACCGCTAATGCGGTTTCAACGTTTTGTGGATATGGCATACCATGCGAAATAATTGTGCTTTCTAGTGCAACAATTGGTCGATGATTGCGAATTGCTTCAGCAATTTTATCAGCGATTTTTATCATTATTGTCCTCCGCTTGTTGTTCTTGAATAATTCCATCGAGATTTGAATTTTTAATCATTTTTGCCATCGACCGATCTAAAAAGAAATACAAGATTGCCATTGCGCTAACGATTACAACAATCTCGATAATATGCTGCACAGTTAATAATGGGTAATTGATATCAAATAAATCCCATTTTTGCCAAATAGATAACGCCATTAAGCTGCTTGTTAAGATAAATAATGTTGAAAACAAAATTGTCCGATACCAATTAAGTGGCCATGAAATACGGAAGAGGATAATGAATGAAAACACATTCATCACGAAGACCGAAACCGCAATCACAATCGTTGGATCATTAATTCCGGTTGAACCATGGAATACTCCATCAAATGCTTTCAACACATAAACAGCAATAACACCTAATACCATGACAATTGCCGCTGGTAAAGCGCGCGTGACAACATTTGACATAAATGTTCCTTGAACTTTTGTGCGATTAGGCTGCAACGCTAAGAAAAACGCGGGTACACCGATTGTTGCTATTTCCCAAACATACATGTTTTGTGTGGTAAATGGGTAAGCAATTTCTCCACCACTTGGTGCTAAAATCGATGCCGCGATGAATAAAATTGTCATAATAATTGAGAAGAAAGTTTTGACTAAAAATAACGACCATGTCCTTTGCAAGTTGTTAATAACGCGCCGGCCTTCGTTAACAACATCAGGCAATGACGAAAAATTTGATTGTTGTAATACTAAGTGAGCGACATGACTAGCGGCGCTACTGCCATTTGCCATTGCCGCTGAACAATCGGCTTGTTTTAAGGCTAAAATGTCGTTAACGCCATCACCAATCATCGCCACAGTTTGTCCGTTGCTTTTTAAACTTTGAATAATAATCGCTTTTTGTTCAGGATTAACGCGACCGAATACTGTTGTTGTCAACGCAAGACGGGCCACATCGATGTCACTAACGTCATAAAGTGATATCGGATTTTCTGCCCCAATAATACCGACATCCTGTGCGATTTTACCCACAGTCAATGGATCATCACCAGAAATCACTTTAATTTGCACGCCATTTTCAATAAACCAGCGTATTGTCCGTGCCGCGTCATCACGAATATGATCTTGAATAACAATAAAACTCACTGGTTCAAGTCGTGATGGTATTTTGCCTTTTTTAATCGGCGTATCACTTGTAGCAAGCACGAGCACACGATAACCGAGTCGAAGGTATTCTTCTTCAATTGGCCGAATTTCCGCATACGTTTTTTTATTTAATACAAACGCTGCCGCACCTAAAACAAATGTTTTTTTGTTTTCAAAAGTAACCGCAGAGCGCTTTAATGCGCTTGAAAATGGAATAACTTCAATTGCTTTATAGTAGTTGTTATACGGGCATTGTTGCAAAATTGCATCGACGGTTGGTGAGCGATCTTCTGTCGAGGCAAGAAATGCGCCTAAAACTTTTTCAACTTGAATTTTTTGACTGCTTCCAAATTTATGAATTTTAACTAAATCCATTGTTCCGTCAGTAATTGTTCCAGTTTTATCAATACACAAAACATCGGTGCGCGCGAGCATTTCAATTGAATACATTTCTTGAACTAAAGTATGTTTTTTTCCTAAATTAATAACCCCGACTGTTAGTGTCATTGATGTTAATAGATACATTCCTGATGGAATCATTGATACCAGTGATCCGGAAACGCGTTTTACATTCATCGCAACATCGACTTCCTGATAAACGTTTCCAAGAATAAGCAAACCCGCTAAAAGAAAAACAATCACACCAATGACTTTAAAAAGACTATTAATTGCCCCTAGTAATTTCGATTTGGGGCGTTTAAATTCTTTTGCCTGACTTTGAAGTTTTTGTACAAAACTCTTAGCGCCAACTTTCATTACTTGAACGCGAGCTGTACCGCTTGTAACAAATGAACCACTCAAGACTTCGTGTCCCGCTTCTTTATGAATTGTTTCTGCTTCACCTGTTAATAGTGATTCATTTACATCAATAAACCCATTAACAATTAATCCATCAACAGAAATTTGATCGCCTGTCCGTAAAATAATGATGTCGTCAAGGACAATCCTTGAGTTATCAATATTGATAATTTCTCCATCACGAATTACATCAACTTTTGGGCTGCTAATTAAAGAAAGTTTTTCAACCATCTTTTTCGCCCGAATGTCTTGAATAAGACCAATTCCCGTGTTAAGCGCGAGAATTATTAAGAAAAACAAACCTTTATAATATTGTACGGCAATCATTGCTGCAGCAATGATGTATAAGAGAATATTAAAAATCGAAAACACATTGGTGCGGATAATTTCCCAATAACTTTTTGTCAAACGACCTTTGGTCACATTCGTGAGCTTATCAGCGATGCGTTCAGCGACTTGTTCAGCGCTAAGGCCGTGTTGTGGGCTCGGTAAAAACCGCTCAATATTCGATTTTTCTTTTGTGTGCTTGGTGGTTTTTTTCTTTTTAAACAATAATTTTTTCATCACTTTGCCCCGTATGTAAAATTATATAACAAATTACCGCCAATTTTTGGTTTTTTTGTCAAATGTCTATATTTTTTAGTATTTATACTAATCTATTCGGTTCTTAAGGCAACAACAGGATCTTTTTTGGCAGCAATTTGTGCTGGAATTAGCCCACAAATTAATGTTAGTCCAATGTTTACCGCGACAAGAATAAGACCTGCTAATGGGTGCAAACTAGCAATCGCTCCAATCGCAGCTTCTGGATAGAGGTTATTGATTATGATGTTGATCAAAATGCTTAAAAGCAACGTGACGCCAATACCGATACCACCGGAAAATAGCCCCACCATGAATGTCTCCGCATTAAATAAACGCTTAATATCTTTTTTACGTGCGCCAAGTGCGCGCAAAATACCAATTTCTTTTGTTCGTTCAACCACAGATGAATAAGTGATAATACCAATCATCACTGAAGAAACCACAAGCGAAATGCTGGAGAAAACAATTAAAACTGCTGCCACAACATCCACTAATGTAGCAATATTATCAGTGATTACTCCAACCATATCGCTGTATTCAACCTTAGCTTCATCATCTTTATCTTCGTTCCACTCGTTAAGTCGCCGAATAATAGCTTTTTTGCCATTGCTATCCTTAGCAAAAATCGCAATTGAATAAACGCGTGAATAAGTTAAATCAAGCAAGGAATAGCGGAACGATAATCCTAGACCAGCAAAAATGTCTTCAAATACATTTAATGCGTAATCGCCATTATCTAAAGATGAACCGACGTATTTAGCCATCGAAAGATAATCCGTAAACAACTTTTCTCTTTTAGGTTGAGGGACGCTCTCGCCATAAGTGTAATCGTAATAAAATGGGCTATAAAAAGTGAATATATTTTTAATAAAATCGTTTGATGACAAGAGACTACTTGAACTATCTTCGCCCTCAGCTCCGGATGCAGATGCCAAAAACGCATCTGTTATTTCGCTTTCGGTCATATCAATAGTGTAATTATTTTCAATATCGATCGCGATTGGCGATGTTTCATTCTCGATAATCATTTGATCTTTTAAAGTCGAAAGATATCCAATACCGGATTCCATCACATCATAAAGTGCTTTTTCTTCTTTTACGCGGAGGATGCCAACAATATGTAATTCCTCACCAATATTTTCGTTTTCAAACATTGCATCACTTTCCGCTAAAGTTGGTTGGCGGTAGATTTTGATTTCTTTTTGTGTTCCGTCATAGATATTATCAACCATGAAAGAAGTGTGTTCACGATAATAATCCGTGTTGTTATAAACTTTGAATTTGCGACCAATAAACTCAGTAAAATCAATGTAGTCACCAGTAAAATCTTCACCGATGATACCAAAGTTGAGAAGTTTTGTTTTTTCAATTTGATTGTATTGATCAACAATTAAAACAAGTTCGTTTTTATTGCTTGGATACCGCGAGTTGCTTCCAATCAAATCATAGTATTCACTTACAAATTGTTCGCTGCCAAGCAATTCATGAAAATTTCCGCCCGGAATTGGGTTAAACGCCATGTCATAGCTCGTGCTTCCCATTTCATAAACACCAATATTGTCTTCACTGCTATCGGGCTTCTCGCCAACGAGGTTGAAATATGTCATGTAATTAACAATTACGCTAGAAGCAATACCGTCCGCTTCCATCTGCTTTAAATAATCAATATATTCTGGTGTAATAATGTTATGTTTAAACGTAACGAATTGACTGCTTGATTGTGTGTCATCGCGGACAACAACATGTTCTTCATCAGGAAACTCTTCCGGTGTTTCCACTAAATCAGGACGTACAAATGAGTACGAATCCGCATAAACACCAATTGGATATGATGATAAAGTGCCTTGTTCAACGCGATTGACATAACCATTAAATCCGTTGGACACTGCAAGCACTAAAGCAACACCAATAATACCAAAACTCGCCGCGATTGATGTCATTGTTGTGCGACCTTTTTTGGTCATAATATTTTTCCAAGTGGTTTTAATCGCCGTCCAAAAAGACATTGATGTTTTTTTGTTTTTTTCTTTTCCGATAATTTCGCTATTTTCATTAAAAGGTTGTGTATCCTCGGTAATCACTCCATCGAGCATCTTTATTGTTCGGTCGCTATATTTTTGCGCTAAAAGTTCATTGTGTGTAACCATAATCACGAGCCGTGTTTCAGCAATCTCTTTAAGAATGGAAAGAACACCGATGCTTGTTTTAGTGTCCAAGGCACCCGTCGGTTCATCTGCTAAAATAATATCTGGATTATTAACAAGCGCGCGGGCAATCGCCACTCTTTGTGTTTGACCGCCTGAAAGTTGGTTGATTCGTTTGTATAATTCACTTTCAAGACCTACGCTTTTTAATGCATCAATCGCTCGTTGACGCCGTTCTTTTGTTTCAATGCCCGCGAGTGTTAATGCCATCTCAACGTTTTCGAGCACAGATAAATGTGTAATTAAATTATAGCTTTGAAAAACAAAGCCAATCCGATGATTGCGATATGCATCCCAATCTTCTTCATTAAAATCTTTTGTCGATTTTCCTTCAATGATGATGTCGCCACTAGTGTAGTGATCTAAACCACCAATGAGATTAAGCATTGTGGTCTTACCACAACCTGATGGTCCTAAAATTGAAACAAACCCTTTTTCCGGAAATGAAAGATTGACGTCTTTCAAAACATGGAAAGGGCGTTTGTCGATATAGTAGTCTTTAAAAATATTTCTTAATTCAAGCATACATTACATTTTAAACGTTAAGTTCCTTTTATTCTATTGATTTGAAAAACTATTTGGTTTTATTTTCTGCGCGCTTTTGTTGAAAATAATTACTGAGCATTTGTGAAGCGCGCGAAGCTTCGACACCATATGTTACCTTTGGACGATGATTAATACCTTGTTGTTCATAAAGATTAAAACTAGAACCAAGTGCGCCGCCCTTCGGATCACTTGCTGCATAAATTACTTCCTCAATTCGTGCCCATAAAATGGCGCCAGCACACATTGCACATGGTTCCAGTGTGACATAAATTTGACAACCGGGTAAACGCCAAGATTTTAACTTTTTTGCCGCTTTACGAAGCGCAATTATTTCTGCGTGACCAGTCGGATCATTATTGTTCTCGCGCTTGTTGAAACCACGCGCAATTATTTTTCCGTCTTTAACAATCACAGCGCCAATTGGTACCTCATCTATTTTGGCCGCTTTTTCTGCTTCCTTAAGGGCAGCATTCATAAATTTAATATGCTTTTCCATTTTGTTTACCATCTTCTTTATGATTTTAACACGATATTTAAAAAACAATTTAAAAACCACCGCACATGAAGCTAAATCTTAAGGCTGCTACGTTCCCGTCCTGACCTGGTTCGAAACAACTTCATTGCGATGGCATAGTAATTATAGTAAATCACTATTCTTTAAGCAAATAAAAAGCCGACTTTATAACAGTCAGCTTTTTTGAATATTTATTATTTTTTGAGAATAGCTTGATTGCGCATATAAGGCCGAAGAACTTCTGGTATTGTCACTGTTCCATCGCTATTTTGAAATTGTTCAAGAATCGCTGGAAATAAGCGTGATGTGGCAAGCCCGCTACCATTAAGTGTGTGGCAAAATTTTGTTTTTCCGCTCTCTAAATCCCGATAGCGAATCATTCCACGTCTTGCTTGATAATCCCTAGCATTTGAAACAGATGATACTTCTTTATAAATTTCCATGGAAGGTAGCCAAATTTCAATATCATAAGTGCGTGCCATCGAATGTGAACAATCTCCCGCGGCTAATTTTGAGATACGGAAGTGTAAACCAAGTTTTTCGACAAGAAGTTTAGCTTTATTGACCATTTCTTCAAATGCCTGATCACTATCTTCGGCCCGTGTATATTGAACCATTTCAACTTTGTTGAATTGATATCCACGAATCATCCCGCGTTCTTCGGTTCGATACGAACCCGCTTCCCGTCGATAACATGGTGTATAAGCAAAATATTTCTTTGGTAATTCATCAGGCGATAATATTTCGTTTCGATGAAGATTAACCAAGGCCGTTTCTGCTGTCGGTAGCATAAATCGACCTGGTTCTGCTCCGTTAAGCCAAAAAACATCTTCTTGAAATTTCGGAAATTGTCCGGCGGTATATCCGCTTTCATAATTTAGTAAATGTGGTGGTAAAACCATTTCATATCCGTCTGTTAAATGTTCGCTGACAAAGAAATTAATTAGCGCCCATTCTAATTCTGCTCCAAGACCTGTATAAACCCATGTTCCAGAACCACTGATTTTTGCTCCGCGCTTGTAGTCAACTAACCCGAGCCCTTCTGCTAATTGGACATGATCTTTAATTGGAAAATTAAAGATTGGTTTTTGTCCAAATTCATAAATCACTCTATTATTTTCTTTTTCACCGGATAACAAGTCTTCATCTGGTAAATTTGGTAGTACTTCAATTTTACTTTTTAGCAATTCTTCAACTTCTTTAAGTCGGGCTTCTTCAACCGCTGTTTCATCTTTGAGTTCCTTAACACGATTAAAAATAGGGTTTAAGTCTCCGCCTTGTTTTTTAATTTGTGGGATTGAGGCTGAAAGCCGATTTTGCTCAGCTTTTGATGATTCAACACGCACAAGTAAAGATTTTCGCTCATCATCAAGTTCAATAATATAATCGAGATTCGCGTCCCAGCCTTTTTTCGCAAGACCAGCTTCCACATTCTTTTTTTCGTTACGGATTTTATTGATGTCTAACATAGTTACCTTCTTTTCTAAATTGGGTTTTTAGAAACACAATCTTTTGTTTAAATATGGGTTTTAAACCTTTCTATAATAACAACGATATTTTATTGTTTTCAATTTAAATTAGCAAATCGGGAATAAAAGAGCCGGTTTTTGCTATAGTTTTTCAAACAATTTTGCTATTTCTTCGCCGTGTTTTGTTAAATTTCGCTCACAAACAAGTTCGTATGCGAGGTCACATTTATCATTAATTTTACCACTCAAATAACGCGCGATTAACGTTGCTAGCGCCTCAAAATTAGCTCCAACATAACAGGTGTCATAATTAATTAACTCATCCGGATAAAAAGCTTGATGCCGAATTATGATCTGCGTTTTTGCCGCCATGGCGTCCATCAAACTAATTGTACTGGCGTACTTCTTGGCGGGTTCAAGAAAAATTGTTGCGTTCATAATCGCGGAACGATATACATCATCCGGCACGAGTTCGCTAATCGTTAAATTCGGCGGAGCCTCTTTCCGTAATTGTTCAAGCGCTTTCTTACCACCGGTTTTTAAATCATTGACTGCAAAATAGAAAAATTGGGCGTTACTTACTAAGCGCGCGATTTTAATCACTTCATCAAGCGCGCTATCTTCATCAATACCACCAGTTGAAACAATTATTTTATCGTCGGTCTGTAATTTGAAATAGCGATAAAACAAATTAATTTCTTGTGTTTTGGTCCAATCAAAGCGCTCTAAATTTACTGCATCTTTAATAATCTCAATTGGTTTTTTAACACCATGATCAGAAAGAAATTTTGCCGCAGCTTGGCTCGGCGCAACAACAACACTCGCTTCGTTTAAAACCCTCTTAACGTCTTCTTTAATTTGAAAACTTCCATCAATGCGTTCTAACATTCGTACTTCGGGATCGTTTTCACAACGCAGTGCCCATATGATAATTGGAATTTTTTTGCGTTTTAATTTATGGATGAGCGCTATTTCTTTTGACCGCACAGCAACGATGTTTGCAACATCATATTTGCGCCGGGGTAAATCCGTATATGGTATATTTTTTATTTCACAGGCGCCTTTTAAAGTTTTACGAAAACGTACACCTTCGTAATTAATCGCCTTTTGTTTTGTCGGGAAATAGATTAACGCCCGTTTCATAAAGTTTATTCACCAATTTCTTCTTCATCTGCTGGATTCACCGTTGTAAACGAAGATACTTCTTGGCCTTCATCAAGGCGAATCAAACGAACGCCTTGTGTGTTGCGTGACATCACATTAACTTGGTTCAACGAAATACGAATCACAATGCCTGAGGAAGTAATTATCAGCATATCTTCATCGCCGTTAACAGCGCGCAAACCAACTAACTCACCATTTTTACTTGTTGCATTAATCGTGATTACACCTTTAGTGCCACGTTTTGTTAGCCGATAGTCATCAGCTTTGGACATCTTTCCATAACCCTTGTTGGTTATGGCCAGCACAAGGGCACCTTCTTTAGAAGTGATAACGCCTACTACACGTCCTGATTTATCAAGGCTCATTCCGCGAACACCTCGCGCAGTGCGGCCCATTGGGCGGACATCACTCTCTAAGAATTTCACCATTTTGCCGTGGCTTGAACCAATACCAATTAAGCATTCTCCATTGGTGTGTTTAACATCCAATAGTTGATCATCATCTAGTAGCGAAATAGCAATTTTGCCATTATTCCTAATTGAGGCGAACTGAGAAAGATGTGTGCGTTTTACAACACCTTTTGCTGTTACAAAGAATAGATATTCGTTTTCGACGTATTCATCAATACTTAACATTGTCTTAACTTTCTCGTCTTGATCTAAATTAAGCAGGTTTTGCACAGGAATTCCTTTTGAAGTCCGTGATTGTTCAGGAATTTTATATCCGCGTAAACGATACACGGCACCCTTGTTTGTAAAGAACAAAACATCGGTGTGCGTCTGTGTGTGAATCAATAAATCAACAATATCATCGTCATTTGTTTGCATGCCACGAATACCACGTCCACCACGATTTTGTGTTTTAAACGTATCTGGAGAGAGGCGTTTAATGTATCCGTTTTTCGTGAGCGAAACAATAATATCTTCAACTGGAATTAAATCCTCATCATCTATATCAGCATAATCATTTGAAATCATCGTCCGGCGTTCATCACCAAATTTATTTTTGATTTCTTCTAATTCTTTAAGAACGACCTCTTGAATATTTTCTCGGCTGGCTAAAATCGACTGATATTTAGCGATTGAGGATTCAAGATTTGTTTTTTCGGTTGTTAATTTTTGCTCTTCTAATCCGGTTAACCGTCTTAAAGTCATACTAAGAATTTCTTTAACTTGTAATTCCGAAAACGCAAACCGCTCAACTAAGCGAGCTGATGCCTCGTCTGGCGTTGCGCTTGCTTTGATCATATCGACAATTTCATCGATGTGGTCACGAGCACGGAGAAGTCCTTCAACGATATGTAGGCGGGCATCTGCAACTCTTAATTGATGTTCCGTCCGTTTGCGAACAATTTCGATTTGGTAATCAAGATAATTTTTAAGTAAATCAGTAATTGGTAAAACTTTTGGTGCATTATTAACTAAACACAAATTAATGATACCGAAAGATGTTTGTAGTTGTGTGTTTTTATAAAGTTGATTTAGTAATACTTCTGGAATAATATCTTTTCTTAATTCAATCACAACACGAATTCCTTCGCTGTTTGATTCATCGCGTATATCGGTAATGCCTTCCATTACTTTGTTGCGTACAAGGTCGGCAATCGCTTCTATTACGCGCGCTTTGTTAACTTGATAAGGTATTTCTGTGACAATGATGCGGTTTTTCCCGTTGTCCATTTGTTCAACGTGCGTTTTTGCCCGCATAATGACGCTCCCTTGGCCGGTTTCATATGCTTTACGTATGCCAGCGCGCCCAAGAATAAAACCGCCTGTTGGAAAATCTGGACCAGAAAGGTAATTTTGCATAATTTCAAGTGGCGTTAAATCTGGTTGATGCGCTATTGCAACAATCGCATTCACTACTTCGTTAAGGTTATGTGGCGCCATATTGGTCGCCATTCCAACTGCAATTCCTGACGTTCCGTTGACTAATAAATTTGGAAAACGTGATGGTAAAACAACTGGTTCTTGTTCTGTTCCATCATAGTTATCAACAAAATCGACAGTATTTAAATCAATATCGCGGACCATTTCAAGCGCCATTTTTGACATTCTTGCTTCGGTATACCGCATCGCGGCAGCTTCATCGCCATCAATTGACCCAAAATTACCATGACCATCAACTAGCGGATAACGCATCGAAAAATTTTGTGCCAATCTAACAAGCGTTGAATAAATTGCTGAATCGCCGTGTGGGTGATATTTACCCATAACATCACCAACAATACGTGCTGATTTTTTATGGGGTTTATCAGGTGTCATCCCTGTTTCATTCATCGAAAAAATAATCCGCCGATGAACAGGTTTAAATCCATCCCGAACATCCGGAATTGCTCGAGCGACAATCACCGACATTGCGTAATCTAAAAACGCGCTGCGAACTTCACTAGAAATTTCAACGTCTTTTAAACCAGGTACAATACCGCTTTCAATTTTTTCTAATTCATCTAATGTTTCATCGTCAACATCAGAGGCCTCGCTATCAGCAATAATCTCTTTGTCTTCTTTTTCTGTTGGTTCAATTTGATCCTTAGGATCAAAATTATCTCTATTATCTTCAAACATTTTATGGCCTCCTTCTAAATATCAAGATTCTTAACGCGTTTTGCGTTATTTTCAATAAAGCGTCGCCGTGGCTCGACCGCATCGCCCATTAAAGCTTCAAACACATTATCTGCTTCAAGTGCGTCTTGCATTGTCACTCGTAATAACTTACGGTTTGCAATATCCATCGTTGTCTCTTTTAATTGATCGGCATCCATTTCACCAAGACCTTTATAGCGTTGGAATGGATATCCCGGGCGTAGATTAAGTTGTTTTTTTAAGATTTCTAATTGTTCATCGTTATAGCAGTAGTACGCTTTAGCGTGGTATTCAACCTTGAATAAGGGTGGTTGCGCGATATAAATGTTTCCATTTTCAATTAACTGTTTCATGAAACGATTAAAGAATGTTAAAAGCAAAACACGAATATGCGAACCATCAACATCAGCATCAGTCATGATAATAATTTTGTGATAGCGCAATTTATTAAGATCAAACTCATCATTAATACCAGTACCGATTGCGGTAATCATGTTTCCAATTTCGGCATTCGCATAAATTCGTCTTTCCTGTGCTTTCTGCACATTTAAAATTTTGCCCCGCAATGGAAGAATTGCTTGTGTTTCACGATTACGCCCATTTTTCGCAGAACCCCCGGCGGAATTACCTTCAACAATAAATAATTCGCACTGCGTAGCGTCTTTTGAGGAACAATCAGCTAGTTTCCCAGGCAAGGTAGTAAAATCAAGCGCACCTTTACGCCGGATGTTCTCGCGGGCAGCTCGGGCGGCTTCACGGGCATTTGCCGCAAGTTTAACTTTTTCAATGATGATTTTACCTATATTCGGGTTTTCTAATAAAAACCGTTCTAGTTGATCGCCCACAACTTGCGAAACAATTTTACGTACTTCAAAATTACCCAGTTTTGATTTGGTTTGCCCTTCATATTGTGGGTTTGGATGTTTAATTGAAACAATTGCAGTTAAACCTTCAACTATATCGTCATAAGCAAAGTTCTCATCTTTTTCTTTTAAGAAATCTTTATCTCTGGCGTATTTATTAATAATTCGTGTCATTGCTAAACGGAAGCCTTCAACATGTGTTCCGCCTTCACGAGTTGAAATATTGTTACAAAACGAATAAATATAATCTTTATAATCTGATGTGTATTGAAGCGAAGCTTCGACAAACACAACACCGGTTTTGTCGTTACCTTTGGCGTCTTTGCCAATAACTGCTTCACCTTGACCTTCACAATAAATTACATCTGCAAACAACGGGGTTTTTGTGCTATTGATTTCTTGAACGTATTGTTTAATACCGCCTTCAAAACAAAATGTTTGTGTGATTTCGTCTTCATCGCGAGCGTCAGTAACCGAAATACGTAAATTGCGATTAAGGTACGCCATTTGTTTACAGCGGTTTGCAACTTTTTCATAATCAAAAACCGTGCCCTCAACGAAAATCGATGGGTCAGGCTTAAATGTTACAATTGTTCCGCTTGCTGAACTATTTCCAACATCGCTTAATTGTTTAGCGGTTTTTCCGCCGTTTTCAAACCGGGTAAAATAACTCTTACCGCCCTTGTTGACCGTTACATCAAGCCATTCACTAAGTGCGTTAACCACCGAGGCACCAACACCATGAAGACCACCGGCGACTTTATATCCGCCGCCTTCGCCAAACTTCCCACCGGCATGTAATACAGTAAAAACTGTTTCAACACCAGATAGACCAGTTTTTTTAACAATGTCAACCGGGATTCCGCGACCATTATCTTCAACTGTAATTGAATCACCTGGATTTATTTTCACGAGAATATGATCACAATAACCAGCCAACGCCTCATCGATTGAGTTGTCGATAATTTCCCAAATTAAATGGTGAAGCCCTTCGCTTGCTGTTGTTCCGATGTACATACCAGGGCGTTTACGAACCGCTTCAAGCCCTTCAAGAACTTGAATGTTTTCTCCGGTATAAACACCGTCTGCTTTAAACGCTTCTTCTGCATGCCGAAGTTCAATCTCTTGTTCTTCTGCACGTTTTTTATTTATCGCGACTCTTTGTGCTTCTTGTTCTGCTTCTAAAGCGAGTTCTTTAGCTGATTTGGTTTTATTTGTATTCATATGGTTTCCTTCCTTGTGACACTTTGGTTGTTGTTTATCACATAGTGCGTTGCACATGGTTCATTAAATTGTGTCACAGTTATGAATGTTTGATTTAGTGGGGTAAGAAATTCAAGTACTTTGCGTCGGTGTTTCTCGTCTAATTCACTTAAGCCGTCATCGAGAATCACGATTGGCTTTTTTTCTTCTTCCGTAATTAGGAAGTACGGCGCTAGTTTAATTGCAATTGCAATTAATCTTTTTTGCCCTTGGGAAGCTGTTGCTGTAATCGGCTGATCGTTAATTTCCGCTACGATATCTTCGCGTTGATAACCAATCGATGTTCCGTGGTGTTCAAGATCATAAGATAGTGTTCTTTGGTAAGCGGTTTTTGCGCGCTCTTGCCAATTATCTCCAAGATTAACAAACGGTAAATAACGTAATTTCACTTCTTGTAAACCATCTGTTATTTTTGCTAGCACAGCATTAAAGGTTTTTTGTAGGTGCGTAACATATTCCGCTCGATAATTCACGATAATTTCGCTGGCTTGAATCAGTTTTTCGGTGGTTATTTCAAGGTGTGTCCGATCGGGATTTGCGTGTTTTAAAAGTCGATTTCTTTCTTTTAACGCTTTTTCCGCTGTTAGAAGTGTACGTAAGTAGTAATTGGCGTTTTTTGCGATGTTTGTATCGAGATATCTACGCCTAATTCGTGGCGCATCATCAAAGAAAAGCACATCTTTTGGGGTAAATACCAGGATATTGGCAACATCATTCAATTCTGACAACCGGCGAATTCCGTGATTATTAACAGCGATTTTCTTGCCGGCAGCTTGAAGTTCAATTTGAACTTTTTGTGGGTATTTCCCGTTAGAGAAAACCCCTTCTAGATAAGCAAGTGGTTGGTTGTTGTTAATCAAATCAACATCTTCGTTTGTTCGGAAACTTGAAGCAAAAGCTAAATAAAATATTGCTTCAACGATATTTGTTTTGCCAGCGCCATTTGGTCCACTTAAAACATTGATTCCGGGCGCAAATTGTAAAGTCAAATTTTGGTAATTACGGAAATTGCGCAAATTAATTTTATTGATGCGCATACACCGCAATAACAAACGATTGATCATTGATTGTTATCGTGTCTGTTGGATAAAGTTTTTTTCCGCGACGAAGCTCTTTTTCCCCATTAACAAAAACATCATGTTGATTAAGATAAGTTTTTGCATCCCCACCAAAACTAATTAAACCAACTTTTTTGAGCAATTGACCAAGGGCGATATAGTCGCCGGTAATAGCAACAACAGTGTTTTTCACAATCGATTTTTTTCCTTTTTTGACCTTGTTTAAAGTATACCATTTTTGGGCTAAAAAAGGAATATTATATATTCCTTTAAAACGCTAAATTTACACCCTAGAATCTCTCCTAATAAACGTTTGTTGTTTTTGGTATATTTATCCCTTTTGTGGCTTTTTGTTCCTTGGTGTTTTAAAAAAGCGAACACTTGGTGTGCTCGCTTATAAATACAATATTCTTGGTTTTGTTGTCTAATATGTTCTAACTGGCGTCACAATTTGGATTTGTGTTTCATCCTCCATGTTGCGCACACTAATTGGTTTCATTTCCCCAAGAAAACTTAATGTCACATCTTCTGAACGACAAGCTTTTACCGCTGCTGCGACAAAAGCGGAATTAAATGATATTTGTAAAGGTTCTCCAGTAAATTGGAATGTTGATAATTGTTCAACCGCGGAACCTTTTTGGTTAGATTTGGTTGATATTGTTACTTCGCTCGCGCTCATTGCGAGTTTAACAACGTTTTCTCTTTCGCCTGAAAGAAGCGAAACACGGTCCATTGCTCTTAATAGTTCGTCGGCATTAACTTCTAGAAAATAATTGTATGAACGCGGAACAATATTTTGTGTTGCTGGATATTCACCTGAAATTAGACGGGAATTGACCACAGTGTTATCGAACGCAAACAAGATTTTTTTGTCGCTAACAGATAACTCTATTTCGTCTTCGGTTTCCGCCATCCGAGCAATTTCGCTCAAAAATTTAGCAGGTACATTTGCAGAAAAATTAAGGTTTTGGTCAATTTTAACTGTTTTTCTTGATAATCGAGCACTGTCAGTGGCAACAGCTGTAAGTTCGCTATCCCGAGCGAGTAAATTCACCGCCGTTAAAACTGGGCGTTGTTCTTTTTGGCTAGCGGCAAAAGCAGTTTGATCGACCATTTTTATAAAATCGCTAACACGCAAAGAAAGAGTAACTCCTGTTGGTTCAAAATCTAATAACGGGAATTCTTCAACTTTAACTGAATTTAATTTGAAATTGGACCGTCCGTCATCAATTTGAAGGATTACGTTATCTACAAGTTCAATATTTATTTCTTTTGCTTCCATCCGCCGAACAATCTCGGTAAGTGTCCGCGCTTCAACTAAAGCAGCGCCTTCACGATAATTTGTGATGATGTCTGTGGAACCAATCATATAAGGAATTGTTGTTCTGACAGAAAGTTCGTTGTTTGTTGTTACAAGCAGTAAACCTTTTTCATTCAATTCCATTTTTACGTTACTCATAACCGGAATCGGAGTTTTTGATGCAATACCATGTAAAACAACTGTCAGGCTTTTCAGCATCTGCTCACGATTAATTTTTAATTTCATCTTTCTATCCTCCTAAGAATAATAATAGTAATAATAGCTGTGGATTGTGTGGATAACTTGTCTTTATCCGTTATTTATACTTAATAAATTATACCACGCCTCACGAGATTTAGTGATAAAATACTATGCTTTTATCAAGATTTTAATCTTTTTCTTAGTTCCTTAACAGCCGTCTGTAAAGCGGCGTCGGTTTTCAACTGTTTTTCCACTTTGTTAATCGCGTTTATCACAGTTGAATGATCTTTACCGCCAAATGATTGACCGATTTTAGCAAAAGGCACATCAAGCAGTTCGCGAATTAAATACATTGATATGTGGCGGGCCAAAGCAATTTGTTGGGTGCGAATACGACCAGCGAGTTGACTAGGTGTCAAATTGTAATAATCGGCGACAACATTAATTACTTTTTCTTTAGATAATTTTGTTTTCATTTCTTCGTTATCGATGAGTGGTTGAACAGATTCCGCGGCGATTTCCATTGTCACGTGATTAGTCTCGCGAATATTAATGATATAAAACAACAAACGATTCAAAGCACCTTCAAGTTCACGCACGTTGTTTGAGAATTTATCAGCAAAAAAAGTAATAACTTCATCATCAAAACGGTTAATATCAAGGTTGTTTGCAGTAATTTTCTTGCGCAAAATTGCTTTAGAGGTTTCCAGATCTGGTTTCGTGATATTAACCGTAAGACCAGAAGAGAAACGACTAACCAAACGAGACTCTAATCCTTTTAAATCTGTTGGATGCCGATCAGACGTAAGGACAATTTGTTTACCAGCACTCACTAAGTTATTAAAAATATGAAAAAACATTTCTTCTGTTTTTGTTTTATCGGCTAAAAATTGAATATCATCTACCAGAAGAAAATCAACTTTTTTAAAGAAATCTTTTAATGATTCAGAGTCTTTGTCACCGTGCACATAATGGATGAATTCATCAACAAAATCATCAGTAGAAATATATAAAACCTTAGCGGCAGGTGAATTCTTTTTAATATAATTACCCATCGCGTGTAACAAGTGAGTTTTTCCTAAACCAGAATCAGAATATATAAATAGAGGATTAAACATTTTTCCAGGATTAGCCGCTGTCATTAAGGCTGCTTGCAAAGCTTCGCGATTTGAAGGCCCAGAAACAAAATTATCAAATGTAAAATTAGTATTGATAGAGGAGTTTGCGAAAAACGTCTGTTTTTCTTCAACAGGTTTTACTTCTACTTGGTTGATTTCGGTTTTTTGGATATAAGATAAAACAAAATTACTCTGTGTTGTATCTAAAACAACTTCAGAAATTAAATCATTATATTTTGTTGCTAAAATGCTTGCGGCCAATCCACTATTGACGACCACAACCATAGAATTTCCTTCAATTCGATAGATGTAAGTACCACTAAAAAAAGAATCAAAAATATTGCGATCATTAATACGGCCCGCTAATTGAACTAAGATACGATCCCATAACTGAGTAATTTCTGAAATTGAACGCGCCATACACTAATCCCCTTTGAAAAAAGAATTCTTAATGCTTGAATTTTAACATAATAAACAGCGAAAAAAAGTAAACCTTGAAGACATTTTTAGTTTTCCACAATTTCAGCATAAAAAACACCCGACATTATCGTGTTTTCCACAGTTTCCACAAAATATAATTGTGGATAAATTTGTCGATAACTTTTTCCACGTTTTATTTGGTTAACAATATTCCACCAAATCCACAAAACGGAACGGAATCCACATTACAAAAAACAACACCAACATTAAATAATTTGTTCTTACAAACACAGCTAGTTGTTGCTAAATGGTAAATTGTGGAAAAAACAAAATCTAGAATAAATATAGAATTAAAAAGGGACAAAAAGCAGAACAAAAATAAAGTATTTACCGTTTTTTTAGCAAAAAACGAAAATTTTATCTTTTATTTACATTCCGGTATTTATTTTTTGTTGGTTAATAGAAATTAAAAGTTGTTTTCTTACAACTTGTTTGTATTTGACTTTACTTACTATTTACATATATAATTCTAAACGCGTATTTAAATGAAAAAGACGTATTTATATATGTCTTGATACGGAGGGAATTTATATGAAAAGAACTTTTCAACCAACACAATTGCATCGTAATCGCACACACGGTTTTCGGTCACGTATGGCGACCCCGAATGGTCGTAACGTCTTAGCTCGTCGCCGGGCCAAAGGACGGAAGTCATTAACAGTCTAAAAACACGGGATCGCTAATCGCTTTAGATTGGCGATTTTTCGAAAAGGAGCAAAAATGAATACTAAAAATCGTGTTAAAAGCAATCAAGACTTTCAAACGATTATTCATCAAGGCTCGACACTGAAAAACAAAGTCTTTGTCTGCCACTTCTTACTAACAAAAAACCAACATGTTCGCGTTGGTATTGCTGTATCAAAAAAACGCGGGAATGCAGTAAGACGTAATCTAATTAAAAGGCAGATTCGTGCTATTTGTATGGCAAACATTGATTTTGCTAAGAGTTATGACTTAATAGTTGTTGCACGTGATAGTTATGACGTGAACGACTACGCTCGTATGCAAGAAGCGTTTATTACACTTCTTACATCCTTCGAAAGGAATCTTCATGCTTAAACAAAAAACCAAAAAAATATTAAAAATGAGTGCTCTTGGAGCGGGGTTACTAGTTTTTGCAGCCTCATGTACTGCAAATTTTTGTTCAACAACCGATAAAGCTCATTTGTTATATGAATTAGAAGGTGTTTCAGTTGTTAGCACTAATACATATAACGAAACGCTCACAAAGATTATCTCTGACGCACAAGATGAACAAGGTTATACAATTCCACCACTTGAATTTTGGCAAGAGATGGATAGTAAAAACTTAGATGAAGCGCGGCGGTTATATATCCTTGAGCACGAAGACGATACAGATTTTAATTTAGCCAACGTTACTGATGAACTAGCGCTTGGTGAATTTGGATACGCCAAATTCCTTAATACTGTTGCACCAAGTGCAGCACTTTCTTCAACCGAACTTTGGGGCAATTGGAACCTTTGGGTAAATGAAATTCGCATTGACGAGAATTTTGGGCCCGAGATTGCGCCAGACAATGATTTTAAAACGTTTTATCAAAAAGAATTATCGGCAAAAATTCAAAACATGCGCTCATGTATTGCAATAAACGATGGAGTCTATGGACCAGAAGGTGAAAAAGTTCCAGTTGAGGAAAAAACCTGGGGATATGCATGGGAGCAAGGACTAATTGAAGGGTTATTGGTTTACCCTGTTGCGTGGATGATTGAAGAATTCACAACGCTTTTTGGCGCAAATGGTTATGGCCAATTACTAGCAATTTTAATTGTAACGATTCTTGTTCGGGGTTTAATGATTGCCGCGACTTTCCGTTCGACAATGTCACAACAAAAAATGCAAGCACTCCAACCAGAAATTCAAAAACTTCAACAAAAATATCCAAATTCAAACACCAATCAATACGAAAAACAACAATTATCACAAGCACAAATGGCGCTTTATAAAAAACATGGTGTAAAACCACTTAGCCAAATTTTGATAATGTTTATCCAATTCCCAATATTTATCGCTGTGTGGGGCGCGATGACTGGATCGGCATCACTTGCTTCTGATGCGATTTGGGGATTAAATTTAAATGCTTCGCTTGGAACTAAAATTCTTTCAAACTTCTTCTCAGCTTCTTGGTGGACAGCAGTTGTCTTATTTATTTTGATGGGAGCATCCCAATTTGTTTCGATGCAATTACCACAATGGATTCAAAAATCACGCAGTAAGAAAGTCCAAAAACTAATGGTAAATCCTGCGGCGAAAAAACAGGCAAACCAAGGGAAAATAATGATGTGGGTAATGTTTGCGTTCATCATCTTTATGTCTTGGTCGTTACCAGCCGCAATGGGCGTTTATTGGTTAATTGGTGCATTGATCTCCATTATTCAAACCTCAATTACACAACATATTATGGGCAAGAAGGAGAAATTAAAATGAAAAAATTTGTAGCAAAAACAATTGAAGAAGCATTAGATTTAGCAACACTTGATTTTGGTATTAATAATTCTGATGATCTAATTTACGAAATTCTTGAAGAGAAAAAAGGTCTTTTTAAACGCTCAGTAACAATTCAAGTTTATGAGTATAGCGATTTAATCGAATACGCAATTGATTATTTAAAAAAAGTGATTTTAGCCTTCGAAATCGCCCCAGAATTTGCACCAACAATTAACGAAGATATCATTCACATCGAAATTAGTACAAATCACAATTCAATTTTAATTGGAAAAAACGGGCGCACACTTCAAGCACTCAACGAACTTGTCAAACTCGCGTTGTCGGTTCGGTTTAAAAAAAGAATTCGTGTTTTATTAGATATTAATGATTATAAATCGGAAAAATACACCAAAGTGATTTCAATCGCCAAACGGGCGGCAAAGGAAGTTCAAAGAACAAAAGTTGATGCGCTTCTAGATCCGATGCCTGCTGATGAAAGACGTGTTATTCATAACGCATTAAGTCACTTCAACAACATCAAAACAGAATCAACTGGCGCGGGTCATCATCGGCAAATCGCCATCAAATACGTTGAATAAACCTCGGGAGCCAAATGGCTCCTTTTTTGTGATAAAATTTGTATACAATGAAACTTGAAACAATTGTTGCATTAGCAACTCCACCACTAAAAAGTGCCTTAGGTATTATCCGTCTCTCAGGGATGGAAACTTTTACTATAATCAATCGCGTGTTTTTTACAAACACCGGTTCGCTGAGTGAAAGAGGCATTTATCATGGCTGGATTAAAGATGGCGATGAAACAATCGACGAAGTTGTTGTTTTAGCTTACATTCAACCAAAATCGTATACTGGTGAAGATCTAGTTGAAATCATCTTTCATGGTTCACCATTAATTGCACAGCAAATTCTATCTATATTAATTAAATATGGCGCTCGTTCAGCTGAACCGGGCGAATTTTCAAGTCGTGCTTTTTTAAATAATAAAATTGACTTAATTCAAGCGGAAGCAATTAATGACATGATTAATGCCACTTCATTGGAAGCAAAAAAGTTGGCGCTATATTCATTAAAAGGTGAAACAAGCGATAAAATTTTACCAGTTCAAGTCAAAATAGCAGATTTAGTTTCACTAATTGAGGTAAATATTGATTATCCGGAATATACCGATATTGAAATCGCTACAACGGAAAAAGTTCTTGCGGACACTAACGAAATTACTAAAGCAATTGATTTATTAATTGACGAGGGTCGCCAAGGGAAAATTATTAAAGAAGGTTTAAAAGTCGCGATTGTCGGTAAACCGAACGTTGGAAAATCTTCACTACTTAATGCGTTGATCGGCGAAGAAAAAGCAATTGTCACAAATGTTGCCGGCACAACACGCGATATTGTTGAAGGCGAAATTAATCTTGATGGAATTATTCTCCACTTATATGACACAGCAGGAATTCGTGAATCACAAGATCAAATTGAAAGCATCGGGATTGGCAAAGCTAAACAAGTTTTAACGGATGCGGATTTAATTATTTTAGTAATTGACGGTTCGCGCACACTTGATGAGGAAGATCAAAAAATACTGGAATTAACGCAAGAGCGCAAACGCTTGATTGTATATAATAAATCCGATCTTACAAATATTGAAAAACACGATGGAAAACTCTACGTTTCTGCATTAACAAAAGATATTTCCGCATTAAAACGGGCAATTGTTAAATTGTTTGCTATTGATAACGCTTCTTTCTCGCGTCCCTCTTTAACTAACGCACGGCAACTTGGTCTTTTAGCGCAAGCAAAGCAAAATTTATTAACCGCTCAAGAGCTAGCCAAACAAAAGATACCGCTTGATTTAATTAATGTGGAACTGCAAGCCGCACTTATGGCAATTAATGACGTATTAGGCAAAACCGGAGATAGCGATCTTAGTCAAGAAATTTTTTCGCGTTTTTGTTTAGGAAAATAATATGTATATTGATACACACACACATTTTAATAGTGAAGAATTTAGTGAAAATTTACCACTTTTTATTGCCAACGCAAAAGATGCCGGTGTCGATAAAATGATTATTGTCGGTTGGGATGTCGAATCATCAGAACGGGCAGTTAAAATTGCTAATCAGTATTCTTTTTTATATGCAGCGGTTGGGTTTCATCCCGAAAATTTAAATGGCCTGGCTGAAGATGCGTTCGCCCAAATTAAAAAAATCGCGAGCGATCAAAAAGTTGTCGCTATTGGCGAGATTGGGCTAGATTACTACTGGACAAAAGACGAAGATGCACGCGCGAAACAACGAAAATATTTTATTCGACAAATTAAAATTGCTAATGAACTAAACAAACCAATAATTGTTCATTCCCGAGACGCGAGTGAAGATACTTTTGAAATTATTAATGAATATCGTCCAACAAAAAATGGCGTGATGCATTGTTATTCAGGTTCGCCCGAAATGGCATTAAATTATGTAAAGTTAGGGATGTTTATATCGCTTGCTGGGCCTGTGACGTTTAAAAATGCACGTGTTCCAAAAGATGTAGCGGCCATTGTTCCGTTGAAATCTTTACTAATCGAAACAGATTGTCCATATTTAGCCCCACATCCTTTTCGGGGGAAGTTAAATGAAAGCAAATACCTTCCTTACATCGCTGAAGTAATCGCCGAAATAAAAAACATCGATGTAGAAGATATCGCTGAATGGACAACTAGAAACGCCGAAAGATTGTTTGGGATATAAAATGCTAGATTTATCCAGTTCAGTAATTGTTGTTGAGGGAAAAAGTGATGTTGCACTTCTTTCATCAATCATAAAAAGCAACTTTGTAACAACAAATGGCTCTGAAGTTTCACGTGAAACAATTAATTATTTAAAAATATTATCAAAAACCTATCCGATTATCATCCTCACTGACCCTGATGGGCCAGGAAGAATCATTCGCTCCCGTCTTGAACAAGAACTGAATGATGTTCAACATATCTTTTTAAATAAAAAAGATTGTATCAAAAAAAATAAAGTTGGTGTTGCTGAAGCAGACATAAGTACAATTCGTCTAGCGTTTGAACATATCATTCCTGGACCAAGTGTTGATGTTGGAAACTTAAACACAACTCATTTATTAAATCTTCTTTTAGTAGGTAATGAAGAAGCTGGTGCCCGAAGAAAATTTATTGGTGAATATTATCATTTTGGGCAATCTAATGCGAAAACTTTACTTAAGAGACTCAATCAAATAAATATTTCTTTTAATGAAATTAAGGAGGTCCTAATTAATGCCGGTTACAAATGCTAAAGAAGTAAATGAATTAATGACATTGTTAGGTAGCGCTCCTTTAAAAAGGTACGGTCAAAATTTTCTGATCGACCAAAAAATAATTGAAGATATTATTCAAGCGTTTCAACCACAAAAAAAAGATAATATTCTTGAAATTGGTCCGGGTCTTGGCGCATTAACGACGCATTTAGTTGGTTCTGGCGCTCAAGTGATTGCTGTAGAAATAGACCGTAAATTATCGGCGTTTTTACAATCAAATTTAAAAATAAACGGCAATTTAGTGGTAATAAATCAAAATATACTCCAAACCAAATTGAGCGCATTTCCTTCTCCCTTACGAATAATCAGTAATTTACCCTATAACATCACAACACTAGTAATTGAAAAGATAATTAAAGAATCAATCAATGTAAAAGATTTTCTTTTTATGGTGCAAAAAGAAGTAATCGCTCGTCTTAACGCTAAAGTCGGGACCGCTGAATATGGTCCACTTGCCATCATGCTAAATTTACTGACCGAAGGAAAAAGTATAATGAATATTCCCCGAGAAGCTTTTTATCCACAACCGAACGTTACATCAACTATTTATTATCTAAGTTTTACACATCTTTATGACGATTACGAAGTACTGGGTATTTTTCGTTTAGTAAAATCGATGTTTCTTAGTCGGAGAAAAACAATTTACAACAATTTGGCAATTTATTTAAAAAATAAGAACGAGGCTGAAAATACGCTCAACGCTTTAGGTGTTTTACTAAATACTAGACCAGAACAACTATCACCTGAAGTATATTTAGATTTATATCGCAGTTTAAATTCAAAAAAATAATTATTTAAAAAACGCTTTCTTAGTATTTTTTTGTCATAGCGTGTAAAATAAAGGTATTAAGTAGGCATTTATTCTAATTGTTTTATAGGAGAAATAGTATGGAATACAAAGCATACGCAAAAATCAATCTCTACCTAAGAATTAGAGGCACCTATCCGAATGGATACCATGATCTTGATATGATTATGGTGCCAATTGATTTGTATGATTTAGTCACAATTAATGTTTTACCGGACTCCGCTCCGAAATCTTTTGTTTATACCGAAGGGTTGAACGTGCGCGAAAGCGACAATTTGGCTTTTATCGCTCTTAATCGCATGCGCGAAAAGTATGGATTTAAACAAAATCTTGCGATTCATATTGAGAAAAAAATTCCGATTGGTGCTGGATTTGGTGGTGGCTCATCGGACGCGGCAGCGATTATTCGCGCTTTGGTAGAAATATTTTCGCTACCAGCGGAAGATGACGAACTAGTTGAAATCGCTAAATCAATTGGTAGCGATGTTCCGTTCTTCTTAAAACAAAGACCAGCAAGAATTCAAGGAATTGGTGCGGATATAACGCCAGTTGAAGTAAAAAACAAAGGGCAAAAAGTTTTGTTGGTCAAACCCGAAGAGAATCTGCTTACCAAAGCTGTTTATCAAGAATATGACCACGCCCCCGAAGAAGGCGAAAAACCAGATATTGAAACGCTTATTACCGCACTTGGCCGGGGTTTGACCCATAACCACAAACCATTGGTGTACAATGATTTAACAAATGCGGCAATTAGACTTTTACCAGAAATTGGTAATATTCGCGATAATTTAAAAAAAGAAGGCAACCATATTATAGAAATGACAGGTGCAGGATCTGCTGTATATCTTATCAGTCGCAACGAGGCAAAATTAAGAACGCTTCGTGATAAATATGAAAAACGGGGTTATACCGTATTTCTTGTTGATTTTAACCCTGAGATTAAATAGAAAGAAGGAATTTATCTATGTTGAAAAATATCAACGCTATTATTTTGGCTGCCGGCAAAGGCACACGCATGAAATCCCGTGATGAATCGCGCTCAAAAGTCGCTTATCCAATCTTTGGTGTGCCACTTGTTCAATATGTCGTTCGTGCGGTCAAGCCACTAATTGATGGCGAAATATATACGGTAATTGGTTTTGGTGGTGAAACAACACGCGAACTTGTTAAAGGCTCAGTCACTGATTCTGTTTGGCAACGCGAACAAAAAGGTACGGGACATGCAGTTTTACAAGTCAAACCATATTTAGAGAATAAAAAAGGTGTCACATTTATTTTATGTGGGGATACTCCGTTATTAACAACCGCCACGTTGGAGAATATGCTCCAAGATCATGAGAAAAAGAGTCACGATCTAACCGTCATGACTGCGGTCTTAGATAAACCTTATGGCTACGGGCGTATTGTTCGCAACAAATATGGGCTAGTTGAAGCCATTGTCGAAGAAGCTGATAGTAATGATGAACAAAAAAATATCAAGGAAGTTAATGCAGGAGTCTATGTCATCAACAATGAAAAGCTTTTCGAACAATTAAATAATTTATCAACCGCAAACGCCCAAGGAGAAATGTATTTAGGTGACTTAATCGATCTTTTCCGAAAAAAAGGATATGTAGTCGGCGCTTCGATTTTGCAAGATAGTAGCGAAATGCTTGGTATTAATAATCGCGTACAACTAGCGGAAGCGACAGAAATTTTAAAATTACGGATTAACAAGAAACACATGTTAAATGGTGTCAGTATCGTTGATCCAAAAACAACATATATTGGTCCTTTTGTCACTATTGGGGCGGATACCATCATTCAACCAGGAACAACAATTCTTGGTGAAAGCAAAATTGGTTTTGATAATTTAATCGGGCCAAATACTTATCTTGAAAACACAGAAATTGGTGATGGAAACACTATTTTATCTTCGTGGTTAACAGATTCAAAAGTTGGTCATCACAATGAAATTGGTCCATTTACAAAAACGCGCGCACATACGGAAATTGGTTCACATTGCCGTGTTGGCAATTTCGTTGAACTGAAAAACGCACATCTTCAAGATGGCGTTAAATCAGCGCACTTAACTTATCTTGGCGATGTAGATATTGGCGAAAAAACAAATATTGGTTGTGGAACAATTACAGCCAACTATGATGGTGTAAAAAAATATCATACCGATATTGGTCCAGAAGTGTTTATTGGTTCAGGAACAATTCTGATTGCCCCAATCACAATTGAAAAAGGGGCCTTTACAGCAGCGGGCTCAACGATTAACCGCGACGTGCCAGCTGATGCAATGGCAATCGCCCGTGCTCGGCAAGAAAACAAAGAAGGGTACGCTGTCCGGTACCATAAACCAAAACCAGAAAAATAAAAATTTAGATAGAAAAAAGGAACGGAGATTAATCCGTTCCTTTTGATTTTACCCGTAATTAGCGGGGGTTTTTGATTTGTGCTTGAGCGGCAGCTAAACGTGCTACAGGAACACGGAATGGCGAGCAACTCACGTAATCAAGGCCAGAATTATGGAAGAATTCGACAGAAGTCGGATCACCACCATGTTCACCACAGACACCAACATGAAGTTCAGCATTGCCTTCTTTGCCTTCTTTTGTGGCAAGTCTGACTAAGCGTCCAACACCTTCTTGATCAATTGTTGCGAATGGATCTTGTTCTAAAATCCGATTTGCATAGTAATCTGGAAGGAATTTTGTAGCATCATCACGGCTGAAGCCGAATGTCATTTGTGTTAAATCATTTGTTCCGAAACTGAAGAATTCAGCTTCTTTAGCAATTGATGTTGCGGTAATCGCGGCCCGAGGAATTTCAATCATCGTTCCAACGTGGTAGTTAAGTTTAACACCATGTTCTTTAAGGACTTTTTCGGCTTCTTCAACAATAATTTGTTTTACAAAGCGGAATTCCTTAATACCAAAGGTCAATGGAATCATGATTTCTGGTTCAACTGGCTTACCAAGATCTTTGCTAGCCAAAATCGCTGCTTCGATAATCGCACGCGCTTGCATACGACCAATTTCTGGATAAGTGACGTCTAAGCGGCAACCACGGTGGCCCATCATTGGGTTAAATTCATGGAGATATTCAATCCGCTCATTAACATGTTCAACCGTAACGCCTATGGCTTTTGCTAATTCAGCAATTTGTCCAGCGTCTTGGGGTAAGAATTCATGAAGTGGCGGATCGAGTAGACGGATATTAACTGCCTCACCTTCCATCGCTAAATAAAGTTGATGGAAGTCATCGCGTTGATGGGGAAGAATTGCATCCAAGGCAGCTTCACGAACTTTGATATCTTCGGAAAGAATCATTTTCCGCATATGGAAAATCCGGTCAGCATCGAAGAACATATGTTCGGTCCGGCATAAGCCAATACCTTCAGCGCCAAAAGCTCTTGCTTGTTTGGCGTCACGAGGAGTATCAGCGTTAGTCCGTACATGAAGTTTGCGGAACTTGTCAGCAAGTTTCATGATGCGGCCGAAATCACCGGAATCAAGGTTGGCCGGCACAAGTTTAATGGCACCCTCGTAAATCTCGCCGGTAGAACCATTGACGGAAAGGACATCATTGACGCCATAAACTTTACCGTTAAAGGTTAATGTCTGTTTCTTTTCGTTGATAACCGCTGTTGCACAACCAACAACACAGGTTTTACCCATGCCGCGCGCGACGACAGCAGCGTGTGAAGTCATACCACCACGCATGGTGAGGATTGCTTCAGAAGAATTCATACCAACGATATCTTCAGGAGAAGTTTCAGCACGAACAAGAATAACTTTTTCGCCTTTTAAGTGACGAGCTTCCGCATCTTCTGCTGTGAAAGCTAATGTGCCAACACCAGCACCAGGGGAAGCGGGCAGACCAACACCAAGAACCTTTGCAGCTTTTAATGAAGCGACATCAAAACTTGGATGTAATAAAGTATCAAGTGAACGTGGATCAATACGTAAAACCGCAGTCTTTTCGTCAATTTTTCCTTCGTCCATTAAATCGTTAGCGATTTTAAGTCCAGCTTGTGCTGTGCGTTTACCATTCCGAGTTTGTAAGAAATAGAGTTTTCCGTCTTCAACAGTAAATTCCATATCTTGCATATCTTTGTAGTGATCTTCCAACTTGTGAACAGTATTCATAAATTGGTCGTACACGGCTGGCATTTTTTCCTTTAAATAATCGATATGTAATGGTGTGCGTATACCAGCAACAACGTCTTCACCTTGTGCGTTTGGTAAATATTCAGCATAAATGCCTTTTTCACCAGTTGCGGGGTTGCGTGAGAAGCCAACACCTGTTCCAGATGTTTCGCCTTTATTACCAAAAGCCATCGATTGAACGTTTACAGCGGTTCCCCAACTATATGGAATTTCGTTCATCTTGCGATAAACGTTTGCCCGTGGGTTGTCCCAACTGCGGAAAACAGCGCTAACCGCTTCAATTAATTGGACTTTTGGATCAGACGGGAAGTCTTCGCCAAACACCTTTTTATAGTAAGCTTTGTATTCTTTAACTAGTTCTAGTAATTCCGCTTCAGTAATCTCGGTATCAAGTTTATAACCACGAGATTCTTTGAGTTCTTCTAACATTTTATCCATTTCGGTCCGGGGGTGTCCCTTAGCGATGTTGGTAAACATTAAAATAAAGCGGCGATAGCAGTCAGCGGCAAACCGCTTGTTGCTTGTTTCACTTGCGAGCGCTTCAAACGCTGCATCATTTAAACCTAAATTAAGAATTGTATCCATCATCCCTGGCATCGAAACACGAGCGCCTGAGCGCACACTTACGAGTAAGGGGTTCTTTTTACCGCCGAAAGTCTTTCCAGTCTTTTTTTCGATGACGGCGATTGCATCAAAAACTTGCTTAACGACAAAATCAGGAAGTTTTTTACCGCTGTCGTAATATACAGCACACGCTTCCGTAGTCACAGTAAAGCCTTGGGGAATCGGCACACCGATATGAGTCATTTCGGCTAGGCCAGCGCCCTTACCACCGAGTAACTCTTTTCCAAGACCATAAGCTTCGTCAAAGTCATATACATACTTTTTTTCTGCCATTGTCTATCCTCCATAAATATATTTCTTGTGTGTTAGGCGAACACACTCGCGATTAATATAATATCATAGATATTATGGATTAGTTAGCAAAACGGCTCATATTTAGCTAATTTGTTCGATGTTTTCATTTTGCAATATTAATGCGTTATTTCTTAAATAGGCGAAACTATGTATAATTTGTTAAGAAAGGCACCTTATGACAAATAATTCATCGTTAGTCCTTACCATTGATGTTGGAACACAAAGTGTAAGATGCGCAGTTGTTGATCAAACTGGGCAAGTTTTAGCGCTCGAAAGAAAACAATATCAACCGACATACGTCTCGCCACAGCCGGGATTTGCCGAACATAATCCGAATTATTATTTCGATTGTCTTGTTGAAGTGTGCCAAAAAATGAAGAGCAATCACACCGATTTATTGTCTAAAGTTGTTGCAATGGGATTAACCACTTTTCGTGATTCGCCAGTTTTTCTCGATAAAAACTTTTTACCAGTACGCCCGATGGTTTTGTGGCTCGATCAACGCCAAGCCGAGATTAAACAAAAATTATCGCCACTTGTTCGCTTTGTCTTTTTGTTGGTCGGGATGAAAGAAACAGTCCAACTTAACATGAAACGAACACCAGCAATTTGGGTGCAAGAAAACGATTATAAAACTTGGGAAAAAACTGAATATTACTGCAATATATCCACTTATTTGACCTATAAATTACTAGGTGAGTATATTGATAGTTCCGCCAATCAAACCGGACATTTCCCCATTAATTTTAAAAAAAGACAATGGTATAAAAACAATGCACTTAAAGGTCATATTTTTCGTATACCAAACAAAAAATTGTGCAAATTAGTACAACCGGGCGAAATACTTGGCCATATTTCTCCAGAGATTAGCAAGTTAACGGGCTTACCTGAAAATATACCGTTTTATGCAACGGGGACCGACAAGGGCAATGAGACAATTGGCAACGGCTGTTCAACGCCGGACATTGCTTCTATTTCTTATGGAACAGCATCATCGGTTGATGTGCATAACAAGCGTTATTATGAACCAGAAACATTTTTACCCGCATATGCAAGCTCAATCCCAGGTTACTACCAAATGGAAGTGCAAATTTATCGCGGATATTGGATGATCAACTGGTTTTTAAAAGAGTTTGGTGATGCTGAAAACGCTGAAGCACTTATTCTTCGAGTGGCGCCTGAAAAAATTCTAAACGATAAAATGCTTGAAATCCCTCCAGGTTCGGATGGCTTAATTTTGCAACCGTATTGGGGCCCTGGCCTTAAACGACCGCTTGCACGAGGCGCGATTGTCGGTTTTAGTGATTATCATACACGCCTGCATATTTATCGGGCAATTGTTGAAGGAATTGCCTTTGCTTTAAAAGAGGCGCTCGAAGGCATTGAACAGAAACAACACAAAAAAGTTTATCAACTCCGCATCTCCGGCGGCGGTTCGCGTTCATCAGCGATTTGCCAAATTACCGCAGATATATTCAATCGCCCTGTATCGCGTATTCAGACCGAAGAAAGTTCATCATTAGGTGCAGCAATCGCCGTATTTGTCGCCCACCATGTCTTTACTTCATATCAAGAAGCAACAAAAGCAATGGTTCATGAAAAAGACACGTTTATACCCAATCCAGAAAACGTTGAAAAATATGCTTATCTATATAAGCGCATTTATAAAAAGTTATATCCAAATCTATCAGAAATTTATAAGGACATACGTGCATATAATGAAAAATATTCAATTACCATCAACGACCGCTAATTTGGTTACAGCGTCTAACTCTATTTTAAAAAAATACGGAGTCGCGCCTTTTCATCAGACTTGCATCGAATTAGATGCCGTATTAGAACATCATGATCGAGTAGTTTTTATTTTGTTTGATGGGGCCGGAACAAAAATTATTGAAAATTCATGTAAACCAAATAGTGTTTTAAGAACCCGCCCTCATATAAAGATAACATCAATATTTCCACCAACAACAGTGGCAGCAACAAATGCCTTTTTAAGCGGATTATATCCCAGCGAGAACGGTTGGCTCGGATGGACTCAATATTTTAGTGATCTTGGACGTGCTTTTAATGTATTTCAAAATGTGGATAGTTGGACCAAGGAACTTGTTCCCGGTAATGTTATGCGTGAACGCTACCCAATAAATAATATTTTTCATATAATCGCAAAAGTGAGACCAGATGTTAATGTACAAGAAGTCATGCCGCATTTTGTCCCGGGTGGAGCTAAAAACCTCAATCAATTTTATCGTCACATTCGCAAGAGCGTTAAAACCCCAGGACCAACTTTAGTTTATGCTTATTGGATTGAACCAGATAGCACATTACATAAAGAAGGAACAGATTCAAAAAAAATTAAACGCATCATGCGTCAAATTAATCGCAAATTATTAAAATTAGAGAAAAAAGAGCCCAATACATTATTTGTTGTTTTAGCTGATCATGGATTAACAAATGTGAAATTTTTAAATATTTGTGAACACACTGATTTTTTTGAAACGCTAGTTCGCCCTTTTACATTAGAAGGACGGGCCGCCAACTTTTATGTTAAGCCAGAGATGAAAAACCAGTTCGAACAACTCTTCCATACCTATTATGGAAAATATTTTCGGCTATTCACAAAAAGCGATGCCATACACGAGGAATTATTTGGTCCAACGCCAATGAGCGATAAAGCTCGGGTATTCTTGGGTGATTATATTGCGGTGGCAATCGACGACTATGGATTCTACTATTCATTAACCAATGAACCAAAGCGTATGAAAGCACATCATGCGGGGACACTTGAAGCGGAAATGAGTATCAATTTAACACTCCTGAATTATAAAAAATAGTGGCAAAACGCCACTATTTTTGTTGTGTATTAACTTTCTGCAGGAATTTCAAGCGATTCCATTGGATTAGAACCCATGAATTGAGCGTTATATAATTCTGCATAGAAACCATTTAAAGCTAGCAATTCTTGATGGCTTCCGGTTTCAACAATTTGTCCTTTTTTCATAACGATAATTGTTTTTGCGTTTTTGATAGTAGATAGGCGATGGGCGATGACAAACGAAGTTTTACCTTCCATTAAACGATCCATTGCTTTTTGAACAAGTGTTTCCGTTCTTGTATCAACCGACGAAGTAGCTTCATCTAAAATTAGTATTTTTGGTTGGCTAATCATCGCACGGGCAATGGTAAGTAATTGGCGTTGTCCTTGTGAGATATTTGTCCCATCCTCATTTAAGATGAAATCATAGCCACCAGGCAATGTCTGGATAAAATGATCAGCGTGTGCGGCTTTAGAGGCTTCATAAATTTCTTCATCAGTTGCATCGGTGCGCCCATATTTAATGTTGTTTTTTATCGAACCGTGGAAGAGCCATGTATCTTGTAAAACCATCCCGATAGCACTACGCAAAGTTCCGCGTGAGTATTCACGAATATCAATGCCATCGAGTTTAATCGCCCCTTCATCAATTTCATAGAAGCGCATAATCAAATTTACGATTGTTGTTTTTCCAGCGCCAGTCGGGCCAACAATAGCAATCGTATCACCCTGATTGACGTGTAAGTTCATATTTTGGATTAATGGTTGGTCGGGTGAGTAACTAAAGGAGACGTTTTCAAACGAGAAATCACCATGAACACCAACTTCGCTTGTAATTGCGTTAACAGCATCAGGGGACATTTCTTTTTCATCTAAAACCGTGAAAATACGTTCAGCGGCAGCCATTGTTGTTTGAATCGTCGATACAATGCTACCGATATTGTGAATTGGTTGGGAAAATAGATTTAAGAACATTAAGAAAGCAATGATTGTTGGAACGTCAGCAACAATGCCGCCAACTACACAAACAACAACATAGCCGACATTACTAATAAAACGCAAAGAAGGATGGACAACTGAAGAAATCCAAACAGCAAGAAATTCTGTTCTTTTTAAGTCGTCATTTATATCATCAAAAACTTTTGTGACATGTTCTTCTTGATTAAATAGTTTAATAACGTTATAGCCACTAAGTGTTTCTTCAACGTGGCCCTCAAGATTACCGTGTTTATATTGGAATTTTATAAATTGTTTTTGTGAGAAGTAGGCAATAAAACCCGCCAATAATAAAGAAACAGGAATTGTGCCAATAGCGACAAAAGCGAGTTCCCATTGAGTAACAAACATCGCAATCAACGAACCAATCAACAAAGAAACACCAGAAACGATTTGGAATAGGACCTCGGATAAAGAATTCGATATTGTATTAATATCATTTGTTCCACGCGAAAGAATTTCGCCAAAAGTTTGTCGGTCGAAGAAAGCAAGTGGCAGTCGATCGAGTTTTTCTTTGAAAGATTTACCCATTTCGTAGGCAAAATAGGCACTAATTTTTGCAATTATCCAGTTTGCTAGCCATTTAACAAAAGCACTAACTAAATATAAAGCGATAATAAATCCAAAATCTTTTAATAGTGTTTCCCAGATAACGGTAATTAAGATGCCGCCGCTTTGGCTAGCAAAGTTAAAGTAAGTGCCGGAAGCACCACCTTGGAGGGCGGCCATGTCACTACTGATTCGTTTCATTAAATCGCGAAGGAAAACAGGAGCGGCAATTTCAAGCGCAGCCGCAAATACTAAAATGACAATAATAAAAATAATTCGGCCATATTGATTTGAAAACTGCTTGGTTAAGCGTTTTGCCGTTTGTTTTATGTTTTCGGGTTTGTTAAAACGCTTGTCGCCCATCCGGGCCCCCGGACCTCCGCCCATTCTAGCCATTGTTGTTTCCTCCTTCCCCTGCCAAGATTTGTTGACGCATTAATTTTGTTTTTTCAACTTCTTCAGGATCGAGTTGGGAATTAACAATTTCTTGATAAACGGCACAGTCTTCCAGGAGTTTATTGTGTTTACCAATTCCAGCAATTTTGCCATCATCAATCACGATAATTTGATCGGCATCCATAATTGAAGAAACACGTTGTGCAACGATAATTACGGAAGATTCTTTTGTATAGTTTTTTAGGGCGCTCCGCAAGCGAATATCGGTTTTAAAATCAAGCGCGGAAAAAGAGTCATCAAATATATATATTTCCGGTTTTTTTACAAGCGCTCGGGCAATTGACAAACGTTGTTTTTGTCCGCCGGAGAAATTGCGACCACCCTGAGCGACCTTGGCCTCTAAAGCAAGTGATAAAGCCGCTTCTTGGTCTAAACTCTCGTCTTTATTAAGTTTCATGACAAAGTTTTTAGCTTGGGCGATTTCCAGCGCAACGTCAAGCTGCTTATTATCCGCAGCAGCATTTCCGAACAATAAATTATCGCGGATTGTGCCACTAAAAAGTAAAGCTTGTTGAGGTACAAAGCCGATTTTTTCACGAAGATTATTTTGTGTATAGTCTTTGACATTAATGCCATCAACCAATAGTTCACCTTCGGTTACATCATAAAATCGTGGTATTAAGTTGATAATCGATGATTTACCAGAGCCAGTGGAACCAATGATTGCTGTTACGGTTCCAGGTGTTGTTTTAAATGTGATTTTACATAGCGTCGGCACGTCGGCATCAGGAAATTTAAAGGTAACATCACGGAATTCAACAACACCAGTGGTTTTTGTATCAACGATAGGATTAATTGGATCAAGAATTGTGTTTTTCGTATCTAAAATCTCATTAATACGTTTCGCAGAAGCACTGGCCTGCGGAAGCATAACAAATAAGAAACCGAGCATTACAAGACTCATCATAATTTGCATAACATATTGCGAAATCACGACAGCTTCCGAAAACGAGTTCATCACTCGTAAACCATCGTCGGCAGTGACAATTAATTGATTGTTTAATAAGGCAAAAGCGACAATATAAACCGCGACAAACGTCACATTCATCACAATATTTATCGTTGGACCTAAGAAAGATGTTGTTCTTACCGCTTTAACAGTGGTATCAGTCATATCTTTATTTGCTTGATCAAAATATTTATTTTCACGTTTTTCTTGATTAAAAGCGCGCACAACACGAACACCAGTTAGGCCTTCACGCATTAGCAAGGTAACACGATCAATTTTCTTTTGAATAGCAGTGAATAATGGACCCGCCTTAATTAAAATTGTTATGAGGACAATTAAAAGTACTGGTATACCAAGTGCAACAATAAATATGTAACGTGGATTAATTGGGATGACGCGAATAATTGCCACAATTAAAATTGTCGGCGACATAATTAATAGTCGTGCGCCAAACTGCAACATATTTTTAACATTACGAACATCGACAGTAATTCTTGTGAGTAAAGAAGCAGTTCCGAATTTTTGAAATTCATTAAGGGATACTTCTTGCGTATGTGTAAATATAGCATGGCGCAAGCGATTGGCGAACATACTGGAAATATGTACATTTATAGCCATAACAATTACCATTAAAACAAAAACAATAAGAGAGATACCGAGCATAGTAAAACCGTATTCCCAAATTTTTGCGGATTGAATTCCTTCAGGCGTTCCGGCGGCTTCTGTGATATATTGCGTTATTTTCCCTGTATATTGAGGAAGTTCTAGCGACAAATATGAGTGGATAAAAACAAGGACGACAACAAGCACAACTTGCCACCACTGTTTTCCAATAAAACGGAATAATTTAATCATATATTTCCTCCCCCGTTTATAGCTTTACAAAAATGCCAATGAACGTTTCGGGAGACGGGACCTTAAAACGTCTGAAGTTCATATTAATGCGATTAGTCACAAGCGATTGAAGAACGCTAAAGCCAATAATAGTGTATTCGGTTGCGGGATGATCGTTCTTAAACTCACCAGCTAGCTGACCTTTTTCAATGCATTGGAGAATAAAGTCATAAGGAGTCTCATAAAGCGCACCGCCTTTTTGCTTTTTCATCACTGGTGCTGTTTTTTGTAAATGAAGTGTAAACCAAATATGAATGCGATAGGCAAATTGTAAGTTGCGCGGATTATTTAATTCGATAAAAACGCTACGAATAACCGATTCAAAAAACTGTTTGGGACTTTGGTTTGTTTTAATAAATTGATTAAACAATTCGTCTGTTGTTGATTTAATATCGGTGATAATCACTTTTAATAAATCTGCTTTACTTGTGAAATAGTGATAAAAAAGGCCATGTGAACAACCGGTTGTCAACGTTATATCATTTATTGTTACGTTATCGTAGCCTTTGGTCGCGAAGAGTTTTAGCCCAGTTTGAACGATTTCTTGCCGGCGTTTACTTTTAATTATTTCATTTTGTTCTTTTGTTTTTGGCATCAGGGCATCCTCCGTTTTCATTGACTAATCACTAATAGTATTTAGATTATAGTCTAGTAAGCAGAAGAATTAAAGATTTACGATACGAAATAATTTATTTATTTCTTCGATGGTTAAGTTTCTATATGATCCGAGAGCAAGATCAGATGCGCTTAGAGTTGCAAAACGCACGCGATCAAGCTGCATAACCTCATAACCAAAATGTTTAAACATGCGTTTTATTTGATGGTATTTTCCTTCGGTCACAATAACGCGAGCATGAAAATCATCAATAATAGTTAATATGGCGGGTTTGGTCATAAATTCATCATTAATTGAAAAACCAGTTAAAAAATCATGAATAAGACTTTCTTTAAGCGGGAAATTTACTGTTACAGCATATTCTTTTTCAACATTAAATTTTGGATTAATTAATCGATGTGTAAGTAGTCCGTTATTTGTAATAATCATTGTTCCTGTTGTGTCTTTGTCTAGACGTCCAACCGGAAAAAGTTCAGCGCGCTCATAGCCAATAAACAGATCAATAACAGTCGGCGTTTTATCGTCTGTTTTTGCGGAGATATAACCTGCTGGTTTATTCAATAGAAAATAATAATACTTTTGATAATTTATTTTTTGCCCGTCAACCATGATTGAATCAACGCTATCTTCGATGTTGGTTCCCGAGTCAAATAAAGGTTTTTCATTGACAAAAACGCGCCCCTTTGCAATTAAGATGCGTGCTTGTTTTCGGGAGACATTTAAAGCGTCGGCAATGTATTTGTCAATTCGTATTGGCATGGGCTTTTTTGTTACGACAAATTATTAATCGCTGTTCGAGGTAATTAGCGAGGTAACACGAACCAATTGAAACACCGGTTGCAAAGATTGCGCCAGCAATAACATCAGTCGGGTAGTGAACCCCAAAGAACAAACGTGAAAACGACATTAATGATGCATAAACAAACATTGGGATTGTTGCCTTACGGTGGTAAAAACTTACAACAGTGGCAAGAATAAAGGCGTTAGTTGTGTGGCCAGACATAAAAGAAAAAGAATCAGGGAGCGCTAAAGATCCACTTGGTTGATTGAAAACGGTTTGCACATACCCAAGCAGTGTATCATCCTTCAAGAAAGGACGAGGTCTTTGTACCGTGTTTTTAATGATTGTTGAATTAACTAAAACACCCCAGAATAGAAGGCAAAACGCTAAAACAATGCCGGTTTTGCGCGTCTTTTTAAAAACCGTTAATGTGATACATATTACTGCTTGCCAGACATATGGATACCAACTATCGCCAGCAGCAGTTAAATATTTGAAAAACTCGTTGATAAAATTAAACGCGTGCAGATTTTCCCATACCCATTTTAAAAAGTTAATTTCCCATTCCATTGCTATTCTCCATTTCCTCGTTTTTATTGTTTGCTTCTGATTTTTGGCTTTCAACGTATTTAAGCAAAAAATAAGAGAGCACGAATCCGCTCACAAGAAGCACGACGCTTACTATAATTGTCCATAAACTAGCGCTTGTCCAAGGGCTAAAAATGACATAAGAAGTCTTTATATCGCCGTTAACAAAACAAGCAAAAATTGAGCCGACAATGAAGCCAAGCAAAACAAAATAGGTTGGAATCCGATATTTAGTTAGGAAGAATTTCATAATCTTCGAAACAGCAATCACACCTACAAGAAAGCCAATTGCGATTATGAAGATTAATACAACATTTGTCACAATGCTACCACCACTAAATAGACCGGTTACAAGCGCAAGCACGGCATTAAGATATCCAATCGCCAGCAGAAACTGCGTTCCAGAAATCCCAGGAGCCACAATTGCAGCACTTTCTACAAATCCAATAACAAATGCGATAATTATTTCGTTCGCGCCGAGGCTGGCAAGTGTGCCAGATGACGAGGAAAACCAAGAAATAACACCAATCGCCGCTGCGAAGAGCATTGCGATAAATGCGAATAAAATATTTTTATAATTTGCTTTTTTGTGCGTTATTTTGGTGATTTCACGGAGACCCCCAATCGTCAATCCAACAATTAAAGCAGTGGTTGGAATCGGAAAGTGTTCGATAGCAAGTTGAATTGGATAAACTAAAGCACCAACGCCTATAATAGCGCCAACAATCCATGGCCAAAGAATTTTAATTGAATATTTTGGGTTTTTATTAAAATCTGCGACACCGCGAACAAGATCATCATAGATTCCCATTAAAACAGCGACAGTGCCTCCGCCCATACCGCTTATAAAGGCAAACCCAATGATAATGCCTTGAATTAATTGTTTAAGAATGTTTCGCCGCATAGTTTTTTTCCTATATTGTCTAGTATAACGAGTTTTACGTAAATCTCCTAACTGAAAAATGATATAATACCAATTACGGATGGTGGTTTTTATGAAGCTCATTGTTGGTTTGGGTAATCCAGGTAAAAAGTATGATAAAACAAGACATAACATGGGGTTTTTAGTTTTAGATTTGCTTGCAGAATGGGCTAAAGTCGATATTGATAAAAACGATTTTAAAGGCAAGTTTGCCCGTTTTAAACGTAATGATGAAGATGTTGTTTTGTTCAAACCAGAAACATACATGAACTTATCGGGTGAAGCCGTGCTTGCAATTACACAATTTTTTAAGATTGATGCTGACGACATTGTTGTCGTGCTCGATGATATCGCACTCGACGCTGGTCGCATTAGATTGCGCGAAAAAGGTAGTTCCGGCGGCCAAAAAGGCCTACAGAACATCATCACTCTTCTCCATACAAATGAAATAAAACGTATCCGCATTGGGACTGGCGAACCACCAGTTGGTGAGATTGTTGATTATGTACTCAGTAAACCATCAAAAGAAGATTGGGACAAAATATCACCAGCATTAATCAAAGCGCGTGATGCCTTGATTGACTATCTTGATTTTGGTTTTTCTGAAGCGATGAATAAATTCAATAAAGGAGATAGCTGATACGCACTTACTAGACTTACTCTGTTCGAATCCCCATACCCCCCTCCTAAATCAGAAACGGGGGCGTTTCGTCGTTGATGATATTATTGGTACCAGTTTATTAGTTGCTGCTTCGTATAAAGACAAACCAGATAATTATGTTGTAATTACGACCAATTTGTATAACGGCCAGCAAGTTTTTGATTTCCTTGTATCACTTCTTGGCGAAGAACAAGTGCTGTTTTTCCCGATGGATGAACTCTTGCGTTCAGAATCACTCGCCGCATCGAAAGAGATGTTAACACAACGCCTATATGTCCTTAGTAAACTTCAAGAAAATACACCGAAAATAATTGTTACAAATCTTGCTGCCGCGCTGAGGTATTTACCGGAGCCTAAATATTTTAGTGATCAAACACTGCGGCTAAAAGTTGGGAATAGTTACTCTATTGAAGAAATCAAAAGAACATTAATTAGAAGCGGATACACACGCGTTAATAAAATAGATCAAACCTTACAATTTGCCCTTCGCGGGGATATTTTGGATATTTTTAGTGTTAATACGACAAACCCTGTTCGCATTGAGTTTTTTGATGAAGAAATTGAGAGTATTCGTGTTTTTGATTTAGCAACGCAAACTTCTTATCAAGAGATTGCTAGTGTTGAAGTGTATCCCGCTACAGACTTGTTACTATCTGAAGAAAACGCTAAACAACTTGTCGAAAAAATCAAAGAACAAATAACAAAAGATAAAAAGCATTTATCAGGTATCGGAATTGAGAAACTTGATATGCACATCGATGAAGACATCGAACGTATTTTATCATACGATTATTCCAGCAAATTATATAAATACTACGGATTTGCAGGGGAAAAAGCGTTTTCAATTATTGATTACATTAACAAACCAATCGTAATTGTTGCCAATCATGATCAATTTATTATTCATGAGAGAATGCTTCATGAAGAAGCAATAAAATATCTAATTGAACTTCAAGAAAACGGCCAGAATATTTCACACTTACAACTTTATCAAACAAGCAATAATATACTAAGTCACGCCGAACGGTGTATTTACTTTTATGAGAATCGTGAAAATGAAAACGATATGTTTTTACTGGTTAGGCCAATTATCGGCCAGAGCACTAATCTCGATGGCGCACTGAACTTGATTTCCACTTATCATAATCAGGGAAAAAGAATTTTGATTGCCGTAGAGAATCTTAAACAAGGGGCTCTTTTTGTGAAAACGCTCCAATCACAAAATATTGAATTTGAACAATTAACCGGGCTCGAAATTCCAAGCAAAAACATTGGAATAACGCTTTTTAATCTCGAACACGGATTCGAGCTTGCAGATTTTAATTTAGTTGTTTTAACGATGAATGAATTACTCAGCCACAGAACACAATCTTCGCGTTTTGTTTCACGTTTCCGTGAAGCGACAATTCTTCGTTCATATGAGGATTTGCAGCCGGGTGATTATGTGGTGCATGAAATTTATGGCGTGGGCCAATTTGCTGATATTAATACATTATTAATTGATGATGTTCACCGCGATTATTTACATATAGACTTTGCTGCTGGTGATGTATTGTATGTTCCACTTGCCCAATTTCACCTTGTTAGGAAGTTCATTGGTCGCGAGGGGGCGGCACCAAAACTAAACCGCCTAAATACCAATGAATGGGAACGCACTAAAAAAAGGATTAAATCACGCGTCAAAGATATTGCCGAAGAACTAGTCAAATTATATTCTTTGCGTGCAAAAAAACCGGGATACGCATTTCCACCCGATGATGAACTGCAATTATCCTTTGAAAATCAATTTCCGTTTGAATTAACGCCGGATCAACGGGTGGCGCTTAAAGAAATTAAACAGGATATGGAAAAAGACGAGCCGATGGATCGCCTTTTATGTGGTGATGTTGGTTTTGGAAAAACTGAATTAGCGTTTAGAGCAGCTTTTAAAGCAATTAGCGCGGGTAAACAAGTAGCAATTTTATGTCCGACTACACTGCTTGCCCGTCAACATTACGAAGTTGCCCGCGATCGGTTTGCAAGTTTTGGCATTCACATCGCCCATCTATCACGCCTTGTTTTGGATAGCGAACAAAACCAAGCGATTAGTAACATTAATGCCGGGAAAATCGATCTTGTGATTGGTACGCACCGGTTGCTTTCAAAAGAAATTAAATATCCCAACCTTGGATTACTTGTTGTTGATGAAGAACAAAGATTTGGTGTTGAACAAAAAGAAAAAATTAAAGGCATAAAAGTTGATGTCGATGTTTTAACTTTATCCGCTACACCAATCCCACGAACATTACAAATGTCGTTGATTGGAATTCGTGAAATTTCACAAATCAATACCCCACCAAATTCGCGGATGCCGATTCAAACCTATGTAATGGGTTATCGCAAAGAAGTTGTAAGAGAATTGCTTGAACGCGAGCTTGCTCGTCATGGACAAGTTTTCTATTTACACAATCAGGTTGATAGCATTCTATCCAAAGCCCGCCAAATTCAAGATATGCTTCCCCAAGCGAGAATTGGTGTTGTTCATGGACAAATGAATCGCGATAGCATTGAAGACGTGATGCTTAAGTTTTATCAAAATGAAATTGATATTTTAGTAAGTACGACGATTATCGAAAACGGGATTGATGTACCTAACGCCAATTTAATAATTATTGAAAACGCTGATAAATTCGGTTTAGCACAACTTTATCAAATCAAAGGGCGTGTTGGCCGAGGAAATCAGATTGCTTATGCTTATTTGCTTTATAATCCGCAAAAAAACATCAATGAAATCGCCCGTAAACGCTTGAAATCAATTCAAGACTTTACCGAACTTGGCTCCGGATATAAAATTGCACAACGCGATTTAATGATTCGCGGGGCTGGTGATATTCTCGGAGCGGAACAAGCTGGTTTTATTGAAACGGTTGGTATTGATATGTATATGAAACTACTTAATGAAGCAATTCGCGAAGAAAAAACGGGTGTACCAGTAGTAGAAGAGCAAGTTAGAAGCGCACCAAACCTCTCAGTTGATGCTTATATACCGAATGAGTATGCAACGAAGTTTGATAAAATAGACTTATACAAACGCATCGGTGCGTGTAAATCACATCAAGAATTGGCCGTTGTTGAAGGCGAATTAAGAGACATATATGGACGGATACCCGAACAAACAAGAATGTTATTAAGACAACAAGCACTAGATATCAATATGCAGAGCGAAGAGTTTGTTGGTCTTGAAGAAAATTCAAACAGTATTACACTAACGCTTTCGAACAAATTTATGCGAATTCCACGCATTGGTACAGAACTATTTGAACGAATCAATAAATATCAATCACAGCTCAAAGTGCGCGTTGTTGGACGCGAGTTGATGATTTATATCAACAAAGATAATGATTGGTTTGAGATTCTTGAAAAAACAGTATTCGAAATCCACAAATTGTACGAGAAACACCAAGGTGAAACATATGCGAATTGATAAATATTTAAAAATATCACGACTGATTAAGCGAAGAACAATTGCAAAAGAAGTCGTCGAAAATGGAAGAATCATTTTGAATGGTCGACCAGCAAAACCATCAAGCGAAGTTAAAATTGGCGACATCATTATTTTGAATTTGGGTCGACATCGCTTGGAAGTGAAAATTGAAAATATAGATGAAATAGCAACAAGACAAAAAAGTTCTACTTTTTATACTTTGTTAAAAGATGAAATTATCGAACGCACGGAGGACTAAATGTACTTAAGTCTTGATAAGACAAAAAAATATTTATTAGCATGTAGTTTTGGTCCGGACTCCATGGCACTTTTTGGTATGCTTCTAGAAGCCGGCTATTTGTTTGAAATTGCGTATGTGGATTATCATTACCGCGGAACTGAAAGCGATGAAGAAACACGCAACTTACTAGCGTTTGCAACCCAGCACAACATTTATGTACATTTACACAATGCGCATTACGAAACCAAATATGGAAACTTTGAAGGTTGGGCGCGCAAAGAGCGATACAACTTTTTTAAACATATTTATGATTTAGAAAAATCATTTGATTCAGTACTAGTTGCGCATCATCAAGATGATGTATTAGAAACCTATTTGCTACAAAAAAGAAGGCGGAATCGACCACTTTATTATGGCATGCAAAACGCAATTAAAATTAATAATATGCCGGTTTTGCGGCCATTATTGGAAGTTAGCAAATCGCAATTACGCATGTATTGTTTAGCAAACGAAATTCCGTTTTCCGATGATTCAACAAATTATGATTTAAAATACGAACGCAACAAGATCCGTCACGAATATATTGCGAAATTGAATGTTGCAAAACGCACAAATCTACTTCAAGAAATTAAAGATAGAAATGCAAATTTAGAGAACTTACGCAGCACACTAAAAAGCGACTTTGATTTTTCTTCACCACTTGATATAACCAAATTAAAAAAACTCAATGATGACGAGTTTGCTAATCTAATCTTCATGTTATTAGAAACGCGTTCTTTGTTCCGCCCTTTGAGTAAAAAATCTTTGATCGAATTACAAAAAATGTTGAGTTCAGCTAAGCCAAACATCGAATGGAATATCAACGATAAATGGATGTTTGCCAAGGCGTATAAAAATTTATACTTATTACCACGGGGCCCTATGCCAAGTTATGAGTACACAATTGATCGACCTAAAAAGTTTCAGAGCGACTTTATTCAACTCGACTTTACTACTAAGACCGAACATCACGGGATTAGACTTTTAGATTATCCATTAATAATTCGCCCAGCTAAACGCGATGATAATTATTTGGTTGGGGGATATCGAAAATCGGTGCTTCGCCTATTTATTGATTGGAAAATGCCGCGGCATATACGCGATATTTGGCCGGTTTTTGTCAATAAAAGCGGAGTTATTGTTTATATACCACGTTATCGTGCCGATTATAAAAAAACCCTCGATAGCGATTTAGTTATTCATTTGCCTTTTATTTGTTAATAACTAATCTAACTTGTATAATTACAAGAGCATTTAATTAGTTTATGATAAGTGCAGAAAAGTTTATATTTTATTTAGTTAGTAAGTCGATATATAAGGAGACTAATTTATGGACGAGAACCAACAACCAAAACAACCACTTACTCCGAGAAAACGCGGGATAATTTCGTTTATTCTTCCCTACGTTATTATGGCCTTAGTCATTGCATTTTTCGTTTGGATGATTATTGGTCGTACAAGCGTAGATGTTCTTTCAGTTACGCAAGAAGGGATTGAGAAATTCATTAACGATAATAGCATTACTGCGATTACGACACGGATTACGACATCCGTTACATATATAACAGGCACATATTTGGGAACCGGTGGAACAGAACAGTACTTTGAAGCAATTGTAGAAAATGGTTATTATAACGATACAATTTCTGGCTTATTACAAAGTGAATTAACATTAGAAACCTGGATTGTTGAAAACGCATTTGAAACAAATTGGTTCCAAACTTGGGGACCAACATTATTACTATTGGTCGGCTCTGTCGTTATTGTGCTATTCTTATTTTCAAAAATGGCCTCATCTGCCAATGCTTCAAATCGCTCAGCAATGGATTTCAATCGGTCACGGGCGCGAATGGTATCAACTTCAAAAACACGCTTCAGTGATGTTGCAGGATGCGAAGCGGAAAAAGCTGAAATGGTTGAAATTGTTGATTATTTAAAAACACCCAAAAAATATAGTAAATTTGGTGCGAAGATTCCTAAAGGCGTCTTACTTGTTGGCCCTCCAGGGACAGGTAAAACGTTGTTAGCAAAAGCAGTTGCTGGTGAAGCACGCGTACCGTTCTTCTCCATTTCTGGTTCTGATTTTGTTGAAATGTTCGTCGGTGTCGGTGCTGGCCGCGTTCGCGATATGTTCCGTCAAGCAAAGAAAAACGCTCCATGTTTGATCTTTATTGATGAACTTGATGCAGTTGGTCGTCAACGTGGTGCTGGTCTTGGTGGCGGTAATGATGAACGTGAGCAAACATTAAATCAACTTCTCGTTGAGATGGATGGGTTTGAAGATAACTCAGGTATCATCGTGATTGCGGCAACAAACCGAGAGGACGTCTTAGATCCAGCGTTAATGCGGGCTGGGCGTTTTGACCGTAAAATTACAGTGAATTTACCAGATTTAGATGGACGTGAAGCAATTTTCAAAGTACATGCCCGTAACAAAAAAATCTCAACTGATATTGATTTCCGCGCATTAGCAAAGCGGACAGTTGGTTTTTCCGGCGCGGATATTGAATCAATCCTCAATGATGCCGCTATTTTAGCAGTGCGGGGGAATCAAGATGAAGTTTCACTGGAAAACATTGATGAAGCAATTGATCGGCGTATTGCTGGTCCGGCGCGTAGTAGTCGTGGTATGAGTGAACACGAACGGACAATCGTTGCGTTCCACGAAGCGGGCCATGCGGTAATTGGTTTATTCCATCCGTTCTCGGACAAAGTGCAAAAAATTACAATTATTCCTCGTGGGCGCACGGGCGGTCATGTTTTAATGACGCCAGAAGAAGACCGTTTCCTCATGACGAAAAAACAACTTGAAGCACGCATCGTTGGCTACCTTGGTGGACGCACATCAGAAGAAATTTTCTTCAATGATATCTCAACTGGTGCACACAACGATATCGAAGTAGCAACAACAATCGCACGGGCAATGGTTACCGAATATGGAATGAGTGAACTTGGACCAATTCAATATGAAAAAGATACCGGTTCGGTTTTCTTGGGTCGCGATTACACATCGAGCCAAAAACATTTCTCAGCCGAAGTCGCAATTAAAATTGATATGGCGATTCGCGATATTATTGAAAATGCCCATAATCTTGCACGCAATTTATTGACGGAACATCGTGAAGATGTAGAACTAATTGCTAACACTTTATTAGAACGCGAAACAATTACAGCTGAAGAAATTGACTTCTTATTAAAAAATCGGACGTTACCTCCACGCAAAAATGGTAATAGCAATGGATCTTCCCCCGATGTTGAAAAAACTGAAAGTAGCGAAATAAGCTCTGAAGAAGAAACTGCTGATGAAAAAAGAATATTAAGTGGGGAGGAGGAATAAAACCTCCTCCTTCTTTTGTTTTATGTATATTGGGAATATCAAAATCGATGGCGTTGTCGCGCTTGGGCCAATGGCCGGAATAACAACTGAAAGTTACCGGCGCTTTATGAAACCCTATGGCGTTGCGCTTTCGTATACAGAAATGATTAGCGATTGCGGAATTATTTATCGCAATCAAGAAACATTCACGTATTTACCTTCGAACAAGAGTGATCATCCTGTTGCTCTCCAGCTTTTTGGTAGTAGCAAAGAAACATTACTTCAAGCACTTGCAATTATTGAACAAGAACAAGTGCCATACGATATTCTTGATATCAATCTCGGGTGTCCGATGCCAAAAGTTACTAAAAATGGTGGTGGGTCAAGTTGGCTTACACGTCCCCAAGAATTATTTGAGATGATGAGCCTTTTAGTGAAGAACTCACCGAAACCAGTAACGGCGAAAATTCGTCTTGGGTGGGATGAAAATAGTATTAATTTCTTTGAAATAATTCATCGATTAGAAGAGGCTGGTGTTGCTGCAATTGCCCTACATGTGCGGACGCGCGCACAAATGTACTCCGGCTTTGGCAAATATGAATTAGTTGAGAATTTACGCTCAAAAATGCGAGTCCCTTTAATAATTAGTGGCGATATATTTACGCTCGATGACGCGGTAAAGGCCCGCAACATCACCGGTGCAGAAATGGTCATGGTCGCACGTGGTGGCGTCGGTCACCCGCATTTAATACAGCAAATTGATCATTACTATAAGACAGGAGTAAAGTTAAACGACGCTTCTTTACAAGAACAAATTGTTGCAATGAAACATCTTTTAAAGTTATCGGTTGAAGATCGCGGGGAAAAACGGACACTCAACGAAATGCGCGGGACACTACCAAAATTTCTTACGGGTTATCCCCACACAAAAAAATATCGTGTCGCGATTACGAGTCAAGCAACTTCAATAATCGACATTGAAAATATTCTTCTTCAAGTCGAAAAAGATGCGCTTAGTGTATAAAAAAGGGCGATAAATGTAGTATAGTTGAATAGATGAGGTAAAAACTGATGGAACGAATTTTAACAGAACAAGAAATTGTAAGACGTGGCAAAATCAATAAATTAATCGAAGCAGGTATTAAACCATTCGGTAGTCGTTATTTACGGACAGATAGCGCGGAAACAATTCGTGCTTATGCACTGGAAAAAGATAAAGAAGAATTAGAAGCAAACCCCCACACGGTTGCCATAGCTGGACGGATAATGTTTATTCGTAAAATGGGGAAAGCATCGTTTTTTAATATTCAAGATCAAACCGGTAAAATGCAAGCTTTTATTCAACGCGACATTGTTGGTGAGCAAGTTTACGATATTTTTAAATCAGCTGACTTGGGTGATATTGTTGGTATTAAAGGCCATATCATGCGCACACAAACAGGCGAAGTTACTGTACGTGTTAGCGAATATACGCACTTAGTAAAAGCATTAAAACCATTACCAGAAAAATTTCATGGTTTAACAGATATTGAAGAACGTTATCGTCGGCGGTATGTCGACTTGATTATGAATGAAGAGGCCCGGAAAGTTGCTTTTTTACGTCCAAAAATTATTCGGGCAATTCAAAATTATTTTGATGATCAAGGTTATGTTGAAGTTGAAACACCTGTGCTTCAACCAATTCTTGGTGGAGCAAACGCCCGGCCTTTTATCACCCACCACAATACTTTGGATCGGGATTTTTATCTGCGCATTGCAACTGAATTACCATTGAAACGTTTAATGGTCGGTGGGATGGAAAAAGTTTACGAAATTGGGCGCCTTTTTCGTAATGAAGGTATGGATACTCGGCATAATCCGGAGTTTACTACGGTTGAAGCATATTTGGCTTACGGCGATTTAAATGACATGTTCGACTTAGCCGAGGGGCTCATTCGTTCAGTGGCATTAAAAGTAACCGGATCGACAATGCTACCTTATGGTAATCAACAAATTGATGTAGGCCAACCATTTAAACGCGTTCATATGGTTGATGCAATCAAAGAAAAAACCGGAATTGATTTCTGGCAGCATCTAACATTGCAAGAAGCAATTGACCTTGCTAAAAAACATGATGTTAAATTAGAAAAACACTTTACAATTGGTCACATTATTAATGAATTCTTCGAAACCTTTTGTGAGACCGATTTAATACAACCAACATTTGTTTATGGTCATCCAATTGAAGTATCTCCACTCACAAGTAAAAGTGATGATCCCCGGTTTACTTTGCGTTTTGAACTTTATATCAACGCATCAGAGATGGCAAACGCCTATACAGAATTAAATGATCCACTTGATCAACGGGACCGGTTTGAAGATCAACTCAAGGCAAAAGAACTTGGCGATGAAGAAGCAAACGAAATTGATGAAGACTTCTTAGAAGCACTTGAGTATGGAATGCCGCCCGCTGGTGGTATTGGTATTGGCATTGACCGTTTAGTTATGTTATTAACAAATCAAGCAAGTATTCGCGAAGTTATTTTATTCCCAACAATGCGCGATCGTTAAAATTTAAACACTATCGATACTTTATGTGACCGAACATTCTATTTGTTAATTAGATAGATGTTCGGTTTTTTGATTCGCGGGCGCGCTTATATAGTTTACAAATAGAAGTATATAATATATAATACGTCCGTTAAGTTACACCTTAATAAATTTACTCTCTGCTAGCACACATGTGTTTAGCCGAAGTCCAAAGGGAGGTTCACAGTCATGAAAAAGTACGAAATTATGTACATTTTAACCGCGAACATCGATGACGAAGCCCGCAAAGCAGTGATGGCCGAAATAAGCCAAATATTGCTTGATCAAGGCGCGCAAGTTACCGACGTTAATGAGTGGGGTCTTCGTGAGTTCGCTTACGAAATTAAAGATCAAACAAAAGGTTACTATGTTGTCATGAAATTAGCGGCTGAAGTTCAAGCAATCGACGAATTTGATCGTCGTGCAAAACTCAATGTCAACGTATTACGTCATTTGATCACCGAAGATCACGAATAATCTAGGAGGATGCAATCATGATTAATCGAATTATTTTAGTTGGCCGTCTTACCCGCGACCCAGAAATGCGCAAAACCGCGTCTGGTTTAGTTGTGACCACGTTCACGATTGCTGTTGATAATCGCAGTCGGAGCGGCGGTGAGAAAAGCGCCAGTTTTATTCCGGTTGTCTGTTGGAATCAATTAGCAGAAAATGTTGCTAAATACACAAGAAAAGGTTCACTTGTTGGCGTTGATGGGCGTTTAACTCAACGCACTTACGAACGTCGCGAAGGCGGTCGTGCTCAAGTGTTTGAAGTTATCGCTGATACCGTTCAATTCCTTGAACCAAAAGGTAGCGATAATACCTCAGTTGATACCAACGATGATTATTCACAACCTGAAGATGATTCAAGAAATCTCGATTCCATCGATATTGTGGGTAATGATTTACCCTTCTAACAACACAAGAAAGGTTGAAAAATATTATGGCTTTTAAAAAAATGCGTCCACGCAAAAAGGTTTGCTATTTCACAAAAAATAATGTTAAGTGGATCGATTATAAAGATGTCGAACTACTTAAAAAATATATTACTCCAAATGGCAAAATCACCCCACGGCGTGTGACTGGAACAAGTGCAAAATATCAACGGCAATTAGCCCGGGCGATTAAAAATGCACGTTTCATGGGTCTTCTTCCATATTTTGAAGACTAGTAGAAATTTAATTTAAAAAAGCCTCGGTGTTGCCGGGGTTTTTATATGTAAAGGACAAAGAAGATGAGTAGAAATCCAAAAATAAAACGCATAGCTCATGGCTGCCGTCCACCGGCCTCGACGTTACGTATCTATACAGATGCGGCAATTGTTTTTGCGTTGACGATTATTGGATTTTTACTTCTCTCACTTTTTGAGTTAGAACACACTTTTGTTTTCTTTTTAGCTTTACCAATTGCAATCTATACAATTCGCTATAGTTGGATCCGTGCACTCTTACCGGCGTTTGCCATTATTTTGTTTGGTCCATGGGTTCATGGTGAATTTTTGCTTCACGGCTATGTTCTTTTACCGGTCGCAATGATTGCTGGTATTATCCACGGACAAGTAACAAATGAAATGGATAATCGTCCGCAATTAGGGTTTCTTTATATTTCATTGTCGGAGATACTATTGAACTTTGTTGTTTTCTTTGCCTTCTCGGTATTCGCTCCAGATGCCCACTTTAATGTATTTACTGAGCTTGAGCATTTTGCCCATTTTTTACCAACTTTATTAGGGATGGAAGAAGGCGGTGCGAATTACATCGCTACTGGTAGTTTGGTCACCGGTTCGATTTATGCGGCGGTAATTCTTGTTGGCATATTTGAAGCGATGATCACGCACATTATGGTCCATTCACTTGCAACGCGCGTTTTCCGATTAGAACGTGGCCACACATTTACTTCAATGCCGTTTATGATTCCAACTTGCTTAACAACAGCGTATATATCAATGAGCATTGTAGCTTGGGCTTTTGTTGGAAAACTAACGCAAAACCCGAATAATTTTGCCGAAATGACAATACTGGTCGCCATTAGTATCTCTATTGTCGGATTTGCTCTTTATTTCTTTGAGGGCAATGCAGTAGTTAATCGCTTTGTTGCTTTTCGCTTTCATAAAAGAATCGCTTTATTGAACACGATTGTTTGTCTTATGATTTTGCCAATCACAATTTTACTTGGCATTTTTGATTCACTTTTTAGAATTCAACCGCACGTTGTTATGACCTTGACTAAGCGGATTCGTCATCAACGGCGCAAACAAGACAATAAAACGTTGGACAAATAAAATCCGACGTTTTTTATTAGGAGTACATAATGTGCGACTACACGCGCGCCCGGAATTAATGTATAATTATCACTAACGTAGGTATACATCATGATTAAAGCAATTAAGAAATCTAAACGCAACGCCATCATTCTGTTCCTAACAGAAGTTTTTTTAATTGGTGCTGTTGCTTTTCTTTATTTATATCCATTAGATTTCTGGCCAAATCAAGCTGATTTTTTCCGGATTGATTATATTTTAATTCTCTTTGCGATACTACTTGTCCTTGATTTGTTGTTCATCTGGATGACGATTTCTTATCTTCACCGGTTACGTTTAAAAAATGGTTACACTGCAGCAGAAATTGTTAGCAGTGACGTGAAAGAAGCATATCACTTTGGTATGCTTGGCCTCGTTGTTGTTGATAAAAAATTTGATGTAATATGGGCGAGTGAAATTTTTTCTAATCGCCAAATCAATATTCTTGATAAAAACATTCTTGATTGGCAAAAACCACTAACACGATTAGTCAATGTCGATGAAGCAATTGAAAATCCAGATGCTGAACGGACAGTAAAAATTGAAATTAATTCCCGTAATTATGAAGTTAAGTTTCTAAGCGAGGCTGATCTGTTTATTTTTAAAGACATTACCGAAGTAGAGGGTCTTTATCGTGAGATCAGCGATAAATCAGTTTTTGTCGGTATTATCATGATTGATAACTACACAGATTTGAATGTTAACCGCGAAGTCAGCAATCCGATTACAGCGTTAATTAACTCGGCAATTTATGAGTATTGCAAAAAATATGATGTTCTTGTTCGTCGTTATCGTGATGATGCGTTTTTATTAATCGGAAACTATGAGAAATTCAGTCAAATAGAAGCTGAAAAATTTTCATTATTAGACCAAGTGCGTAATTTTGAAGAAAACCAAGAAAATCCATTTACGTTATCAATGGGTTTTGCCTATAATTTCCCCGATATTGTTAAACTTAATGAAATGGCAGTAAAAGCGATTGATTTAGCAATGACACGCGGTGGCGATCAAGTCGTTGTGGCAAAACACGGTGCCGAGTACCAGTATTTTGGTGGAGCGGCTGTCGCTAGTGAAAAGCGCAACAAAGTTAAAGTACGGGTAACCGCAGATACTTTATCAACGTTAATTCGTAATGCAAATAATGTGATAATCATGGCGCACGCCATCGCGGATATGGACGCCATCGGTGGTGCGCTCGGCGTCAAAGCAATTGCCGACTATGTTAAGCAAAAAAAGCGCGAAAAAGACACAGAGTTTATACCTGCCCGTATTATTTATGATCCCAATAACACGGAAAATAAAACAAGAACAGCAGTCACAAATTCTTTTTCCAAAGAAGAAGCCGAAAAGATTTTTATTTCTCCACGTGATTTAGCTGCCGATAAGAATTTAATCAAACCAACCACACTACTAATTATTGTTGATGTTTCGCGGCCGAAAAACGTCATGTATCCAGCCGCTTTGGAAATGTTTAATACAATTGCTGTTATTGATCACCATCGGCGAGCGGAAGACTTTATTGCTTCCCCTGTATTCCAATACATCGAACCGAGTTCTTCATCAACTAGCGAATTAATCACCGAACTTATTCAATACGGAAATTTCCCCGATTTTGAGCTTGAAGAATCCTATGCGACATTAATGCTTTCCGGCATCTTCCTCGATACAAATTATTTCCGTAACAACACGACCGGGATGCGGACATTTGAAGCCTGCATGGTATTAAAAGATTATGGAGCTGATAATAGTGAAGCGGATGATTTCCTCAAAGATGAATATGAAGAATATGCTTTGAAAACAAAAATTATGTCAACATTGCGCACACCATTTTTTGGCGTAGTTATTGCAAAATCTGATGCGAATGATAATGTCGATCCTGCGACATTGGCAAAGGTCGCTAATCAATGTATTCAAATCAAAGGCGTGAGTGCCGCATTTGTTATTGGTGTTACCGGCGAAAAAGAAACACGAATTTCGGCCCGTAGCGATGGAACAATTAACGTTCAAATTCTCATGGAAAAACTCGGCGGAGGCGGCCATCAAGCGGCAGCAGCTGGCGCATTTCCTGGTGAATCCGTGGATAAAGTCGAAAGCCGTTTAATGCAAGTGTTACAACTTTATTTAGCGGATGCCCGAGTTAACGAGAAGAAGTGAGGTACGCACATGAAAGTAATTTTATTAACGGATGTGAAATCTGTTGGCAAAAAAAATCAAGTGATTGAAGTCAATGATGGCTATGCGAATAACTTTTTGCTACCACGCAAACTCGCTGTTCCTTATACAAAAGGCAGTGTGGATGTTTTAAATCGGCAAAAGCAAGATGTTTTAGATAAAGCTGCGGCAAAAAAAGCGGAAGCAATTGATATTCAGGCAAAACTTAAAAACGTGACGTTAGTATTTAAAGTTAAAACTGGCAAAGACGGCAAAATGTTTGGCACAATTACCGCAAAACAGATTGAAAGTGAATTATTAAATAAACATAAAATAACAATTGATAAACGCAAGTTTGTGAATTATGAACCGATTAACCGCATTGGTGAGAGTCAAGTAGCAATCGAATTAGATAAAAACATTATTGGGACAATCACTGTTCAAGTTGAGGAACAATAATCATGGCAAAAATTAAACTACCTGCCAATTTAAATGCCGAAAAAACAGTTTTAGGTTCGATGTTTTTAAACATTGAAGCGTTGGCGGTTGGGCTTGGATCATTGACCGAAGATGAGTTTTTTTCACCAGCCCATAAATCAATATTCACGGCAATTAAAAATCTTCAAGGACGCAGCCAACCAGTTGACCTTCAAACCGTTTTTCAAGAGTTAACAAACATGAAAGAAATTGAAGCGATTGGCGGGCTTGATTATCTTGATGAAGTGGCAAGCTCCTCAATTGGTTATACCAACCTCGATTTTTATATTAAAATCTTGCAAGATAATTCTGTCCTCCGGCAACTTTTATTGACGATGGAAGAAATTAACGATGATTATCAAAAATCCGAAATTGATGATCTTTCAGAATTTGTTGCGATTGCCGGCGATAAAGTAAATCGTGTGACAGAAAAAAGACGAATATCTGATTTCCGTTCTGCTGCTGATATTTCCGGTGTTGTAACAAAGACGATGGAAACACTCAAACTTAGTGGTGATGGCAAAGTCACTGGCGTTCCGACTGGCTATTCGCGTATCAACGAATTAACTCATGGATTCCAACGTGGATCAATGGTAATAATTGCAGCGCGGCCATCGGTTGGTAAAACTGCCTTTGCCTTGAATCTTGCATTTAATGCCGCATTAAAGACCAATAAAGCAATTGGTATCTTCTCAATCGAAATGCCCGCTGAACAACTAATTATGCGCTTAATTGCCTGTCATTCAACTGTTCAACTGGACAAAATACAAATCAATCGTCTGAACCGTGATGAACAAAAGAAAGTAGCGGCAGCGATTAGCAATATTGCTGCTTTACCGTTATATATCGATGATACCCCGGGTATTCGGCTTTTAGATTTAGTTGCGAAATCAAAAAAACTTAAAGCCGCCCATGAAGATCTTTCGATGATTGTCATCGACTACATTGGTCTAATTACTTCTGGAAACAAGAAAGTTGAATCGCGGCAACTTGAAGTCAGTGAAATATCACGCACACTGAAAGAACTTGCCCGGGAATTAAAAATCCCAGTTGTTGTTGTTTCTCAATTATCACGCGAAGTTGATAAGCGAACAAATAAACGTCCAGTTCTTAGTGATTTGCGTGAATCGGGCTCAATTGAGCAAGATGCCGACTTAGTAATGCTCTTATATCGTGGCGATTATCAAAACGATCCAAGCAAAGATACAAAAGAAGTAGATCGCAAGTCCGCACCAGTTAACCCAATGGACCCGAGCGAAGTTGAAGTCAACATCGCGAAAAATCGTAATGGTCCGACCGGTATCGCTACTTTATTATTTTCAAAAGCAATTGGCCGGTTCGATACGCTTTTATATGAAAAACCATTAACAAGTTCGGCAGCGATTGAAGACGATTAAAAGATGAAGTTTTACATTCTTGCGAGTGGTTCAAAGGGCAATTGCACGCTTTTAACGCATCGCGGACAAAATATTCTCATTGATATGGGGCTCGCGTTAAACGATTTTTACACGCGTCTTGCTAAGACAAACATTTCTGTTACTGACATTAGTGCGATTTTTTACACTCATGCGCATAGCGACCATCTTAAAGTTTTTAAGAGTATTCCCCATGATGTCTGTTATGGTTCGCGACAAACACTGAAAAAAATACATGCGGAACAAGAACAAATTCTTGAACCTTACCAAACATATCTCTTATATGGATTTAAAATAACCCCACTGGAATTATCCCATGATAGCCCAGGAACATTTGGTTATATTTTTGAATGTGAAGACGAAAAACTGGTCTACATTACCGATACGGGGTTTATTAATGAAAAAAACATAAAACTTATTCAAAACGCTAATTACTATATCGTTGAGAGTAATCATAATGTGCGGATGCTATTAAAAACTGATCGCCCTTTTGATTTAATCCAACGAATTCTCAGTGATTATGGGCATCTATCGAACGAAGATAGTGCGATGTACATGAGCGAGGTTATCGGCCCCCGCACGAAAGAAATTGTCTTAGCACATATATCAGAAGAAGCGAATACGCCTGATGAAGCTTTAGCGGCCTATCGACGGATTTTTGCTCATCAGCGGAAAGATATCAATGGGTTAAAAATTTATCCTGCTCAGCAGTGGCAAATAACAATTGGCGGCGATGATGAAGATTAAAATTATTGCAGTCGGTAAAATTAAGCAACAAGCACTGAACGTCCTTATTGGCGAGTACGAAAAGCGGATACGGCCTTATGCACAACTGGAAATTATTGAAGTTAGTGATGTTGCGATTCCGCGTGACGCGAGTGAATTAGAACAATATAGCGTACTTGAGCAAGAAGGTAATAAAATACTTAAATTAATTCAACCACAAGACTATATTGTTGCTCTGGCAATCGAAGGACAAAGTTACGACTCATTGACCTTTAGTAGTGAATTAATGAACATGCTCGTACTTGGACAAGCAACAATTACATTTGTTATTGGCGGTTCACTTGGATTAAGTTCAACAATTAAAAACCGCGCGCAGAAACTTATCTCTTTTTCCGCAATGACTTTTCCTCATCAACTTATGCGTTTATTTCTATTAGAACAAATCTATCGCGCTTGGCGGATTATTAAAAACGAGCCATATCATAAATAATGTTAATTATTCGTAATTACAAGGAAAATAGTCTATATTTAATATGTAAAACGTATTAGAAAGGGGGATTACGATGGAGCCATTACAAATTGGTTTAATTGTGATGTGGGGGATTGTTTTTATTATTGCCCTAAGCATGGAATTATCCACTGCATCATTTGTGAGTATTTGGTTTGCGCTCGGAGCCTTGGTCAGTCTTGTTTTAGCGATATTTAATGTAAAATGGTTTATTCAAGTGCCAGTGTTTGTCGTGATTAGCGTTGTTGCCTTAGTGATATCACGCCCAATATATACAAAATATCTCAAAAATAAAGCAGGCGATAATCCAACAAACGCGGATGCGATTGTTGGCCAAGTCTATCAACTACGCACGCCGATTATGAACAATCAAAAAGGGACAGTCCAAGTACGCGATGTTATCTGGGATGTCGTATCCGATCAGCCAATCGATGCTGGTCAAAAAGTTAAAGTTATTCGTATTGCTGGGAATCGACTAGAAGTAGAAGCAGTCGAAATCAAGGAGGAAAAAAATGCTTAATTTCTTATTAACCGATGGTCAAATTGCGGGAATCGTTATTGGTTCCGTTGTCTTTTTAGTTTTATTGATAATTGTTATTCGCTCAATCGTTGTTGTCGATCAAGCATCTAATGTTATTGTGCAATGGCTTGGCCAATACCGCCGCACATTACATGCTGGTCTCCATTTTTTAATTCCGTTTTTTGAACGGCGGATTAAAACCGTCTCACTAAAAGAACAAGTCGCAGATTATAAACCACAAGCGGTAATTACCAAAGATAATGTAACGATGCAAATCGATACCGTTGTTTACTTTGTTGTAAGTGATCCAAAACTTTATACATATGGTGTAGAAAATCCCTTATCTGCAATGGAAAACCTTACCGCGACGACATTACGGAATATTATCGGTGATTTAGAGTTAGATCAAACTTTAACTTCACGTGATAAAATTAATCGTGAAATGCGGCAAATTCTTGATGAGGCAACCGACCCGTGGGGTATCAAAGTAACCCGTGTAGAGTTAAAGAACATTATTCCGCCACGTGATATTCAAGAAGCAATGGAAAAGCAAATGCGTGCTGAACGGGAAAAACGTGAATCAATCCTTATCGCTGAAGGACGTAAACAGTCCGCAATTCTCATCGCCGAAGGTGAAAAACAATCCGCGGTTTTACGCGCGGAAGCCGAAAAGATTAAAAAGATTACTGTCGCCCAAGGTGAAGCGGAATCAATCATGACCGTGACAAAAGCGCGTGCAGCGGGAATCGTTATGATTAATGAGGCGAACCCAAATCCGGCCTATTTAACGTTGCAAGGATTTGAAGCACTAAAAGAAATCGGCAATGATCCATCAACCAAGATTATTATTCCAAGCGAAATTCAAAATGTCGCTGGTTTATTAACCGCGATGAAAGAAGTTGTCGTGACGCCGCCACCAGCAGCCAAACCGGAGAAAAAATAATATAGTCAAAGGGCATCAACGCTGATGCCCTTTTTTCTTAATTCCATTTAGTGACAGTGTCGTGTAGTTGATCTAGATAGGCGAGATCTTGCGCTAAGATTTTAAAGTCTAATTGACTATTTTCAATAATATAGTTTTCATGTGTCGATTTTGGTAAAGGCAGAACATTGTGTTCTAGTAAATATCGAATACATAGTTGGGGCAAAGTGACACGATATTTATCCGCCATTTTTTGAATTTCGGGATTATTAAGAATTCGACCAGTAGCGAGTGGTGAATACCCTTCAACAAGCACATTGTTATCTTGACAAAATTTCGTAATATCATCCTCGGTATAACCGATAAAGTAAGCAATTTGATTAACCATTGGGCGAATTTTTGCGTGTGCAAAGATGTTTTCTAAATCAGCGACATTAAAATTAGATACACCAATTGAACGCACGAGGCCCGCTTCATAAGCTTCTTCAAAATAACGCCACACTTCTCCATTACCAGCGCGACAATCTTGGCCAATGTTGCTCCAAGGCCAGGGGGCGTGAATTAAATATAAATCAATATAACCAATATCAAGATTTGCTAGTGACTGCGCTAGATGATTTTTAGCCCCTTCGTAATCTTTAATATGACTAGGAAGTTTGGTTGTTACAAAGATTTCTTCGCGCGGAATCGCGGAATCGCGGATTGCTTTTCCCACGGATTTTTCGTTTTCATAGGCATGCGCGGTATCAATGTGTCGATAACCATGTTTTAAAGCGAATAACACACTTTGATAGGCAATTTCACCTTCTGGTATTTGCCAGGTGCCAAAACCGAGTTTTGGAATGCGTACGCCATTAGCTAAGACAAAATCTTGTTCAAGAACTTTTTTCATGTTTGTTACCTCGTTATTAATTATAGGGGATTAAATTAAAAAAACGATAGAAGTGAATCTATCATTAATCAATTATGCCGTAATGTTTAATCGCGTTTGCCCAGCCGTCTTCATCAATATCATCGCTTACATAGTCAGCAACAGCTTTGACTTCAGGTCGGGCATTACCCATCGCAATCGAGATGCCCGAGAATTGTAGCATTTCCACATCGTTCAAAGCATCACCTAACGCTAAGACGTTTTCTGGTTGAAGATTGTAGTGCTCAAGAATTGCGAGAATGCCTTTGGCTTTATCGCTATCTTTAGGCATGATATCCACGGCATAGGTATCCCACCGTGCTGTTTTGCAGTCACGTAAGTGCGGAAGGAATAGCGATTCATCTAATTCATCACAAAAGGCGATGGCTTGATAAACTACCCGATCATAGTGATCAGGGAATGACCGCGGTTGTGGGAAACGCGTATTATATTTTTCGTGGGCAGAAAGCACGCGTTCATCGACCATATTAATGTGTCCAGCGTTTTCTTCAATTAAAGTAAGACCAAACTTTAACCGTTTGGCAAACTTGATTAAGGCATCAACTTCGCTCTCTGGAATTGGATAACGATAAACGATTTTACCATCAATAATCGCATTCGCTCCATTCATCGTGATATAACCATCAGGCGTGATGTAATCAAGAACGCCCGATTTGCGGATAAGATAATAATTACGTCCCGAACAAAGAAAAAGTTTAACCCCTTTTTTCTGGAGGGCTTTAATTGCATCAACCGCGCTTTTTGGGACGGAGTTTGAATTATGAGAATATAGGGTTCCATCGATATCGGTAACCACTATTTTGATTTTGTCAGCATGACTATTCAAGGTATAATCCTCCTTTTATCTAACATTATATGCTAAAATACACCTGGTAAAAATATATGAACTATGAAGAATTTCACAATTTAACATTATTAAACCGCAACCAGCCACTACTTGCAAGACTTTATTCTTTATCAAGTGGAGAACTTTTCTATATTGAGCCTATTTTTTACACCCAATTAACAAGAATTATTGAACGCTTTCCAATGAAAGAAGAAGAGATTGTTAATTTTATGCTCGCAATTGTTAAAAAAGAGAAGAAAGTTGTTTTCACTGGTGACTTCGAATATTCACTTATTAACAAAGAAGACTTTATCTATCGCGAGATTAGCGACATCACCAATCCTTTACAAATATATGTTAATGATATATCACGGGGATCAGATTACGGAGATTAAAAACAGCGCTCAGAAATGAACGCTGTTTTATTTAAAAGAATTGCTCTAATTTAGACTTTAATTTTTTTCTTACTACTAATATAAAGGCCGGCAATTGTTGTTAAGCCCAAAAGACCAACGATTAAGATTGTATTTAAATTTTTCTTATCATCTAATAGTGGTAGTGTACTCATGCCAGAAGAATTGGCCATCGCCTGCATCATTGCAATCTTGTTACTGGTTAATACTGTTACACCAGCTCCTCTTCCCATTGAATAGTCAGATTGATTAATAAAATCAAGTACAGTATCGGTTTCACTGAAAGTTCTACCAGTTAAGTTAAAATTCGTATTCAGGGAATTAAAGGCTCCATATCCATTATTTGCACTATCAGAGCAAGTCATGTAACCATATAGTAATGAATTAATGACGCCATTAGAAACAGATCTGGATTCAGCATCCATACCTTCTGGACGATGTACACCATTTCCATCATTAAAAATCCGCCAAATCTTGTGTAGCATCGAAGAATCGAAAAGTTCTGTAGATGTTTTATTCCACACCTCGGCGGTTGATGTGTCCGTAGTGCTTAATCTCGCTAAATCGAAATATTTTTCTGTGATTGAAGCAAGAGGGACATCATAGAAAACTACGCCATCAGTAACGTATTCAGTAAATCCACCATCAGCATCATAATAGGTATCATCGGTGTAGGATTCTATGCCAATATATGTTATATTAGCAACTTTATTTTCTGTTAAATCAGCTTCAGATGGTGCAATTCTTAAAGTTTGATATGCCTCCGAATCATCCCAAAAACCCGGTCGCACGACAGCAATTCGCACATCATTTGAAGTAATTGCAGCCTCAGTCTTGATTGTTGAAAAATTAGTTGTAGCCACACCAAAAGCCCCTCCAAGGAGGCTTGCGGTTACACAAAGCGCAAGGTATTTCTTCATATTTATTCCTTTCGTATTCCGTTTCGAATATATCAATCTACCTTTATTTTAGACAAATAGAGAGTTTTTGCAATATAACATTGATTTTTTAAGGTATTTTCTATTTTATAAAATAAATAAAAGCGCCCATTAATATGGGCGCTAATTATAGTAATTATTTAATTATAATGTTTCTTTTTTGTAACGAAGAAGTAACTCAATAATGCGAAAACGCCAAGAACACCGATGATTGAAATTGCGAGGATGTTCTTGTCATTATTTGATTGAGTGATATTTTGGTTTAATGGGGTACCAATTCCATAGAAAGATTTTAAGAAATTCAGTCTTTGTAATCCAGTTACGCCTCCACCTACGTTTAGTATATCAAATTGATCTTGCTCAAAGGTTGATAATGCGTTGTATGCATTTACTGCCGCATGGGCAGCCTCTGAGCTGCATGCCTCAGTTGAAGTGTCGATAGTTGCTGCAAAATCGGAGACGATTTTTGTGGTTCCAATAGTCAAATCATTTTTCCATTCTCCTCCACCGTATCCAGTTAAGTTAAAATACCAAGTATCGAAATGTCCAGTTGCAACCAAGTCGGCCGTTTGGTTCCACACTCCATCTTTTGCGGCATTTACTCGAACGAAAATCACGCCTGTTGTGTCACTTGGCACATCAAAATAAACTAAATCATTAGTTTCGTCCCACTTAATAGGAACCCCAAACCAAGAAGTGCTGCTTGATTCACCCCAGTAGTGAATGTAAGTACTAGCTCCTGCGCTGTCCCATTGATCCTTGTTAACAATTTTTGCCCATAATCTAGAAGTTTCTGTCGTTGCGGCATCCGCTTCAATATCACGGTTCTGTGATAAACTACTAAATCCCAAAGCAAAAAATCCAACCATTAAAGTTCCTAGAATAACATTAGTGATTTTTGTTGTTTTTTTCATAATTTCTCCCCTTTTTTGATAAAGAAACAAAAATTTAGAAATATAATAATTATTTTTATACATTGTTACAATTTTGTCAACAATTAAATTTTGTCAAAAAGCAAAAAGGTTTACACAATATTTTTTTAAATTTAGGCAACAATAAAAAAAGTGGTCAATAAGTGAGATAAGACCACTTTTATAAA